>Ga0172381_10000189_pt1 | contig 75188 bp, 88 predicted proteins | sample Leawel6488metaG_FD_119754 | JGI IMG/M metagenome (GOLD analysis project Ga0172381, IMG submission 119754) | Leachate microbial communities from a municipal landfill in Southern Ontario, Canada - Leachate well 64-88 metaG | ecosystem: Engineered > Solid waste > Landfill > Unclassified | place... | reverse complement strand
GCTTTACCAATCCACCTATTTAAGAAAGATGCTTTAATTTGATTTTCAAAAGATGTTGTACCTAAATCAGCTGATAATTTAATGAATGGTAATTCAACTTCAGGTTTACCAATTACTTTAACAGTCTCAATAGTTTCGATTGGAAATTGAAAAATACCTTCTTCTATTTCTACTGTATAATATAAATTACCAGAACAATAATGTGAAAATTTAGCACTTACTTTAGATTTTAATAATTGTTTTTGAACATTTAATTTTTCCATTTTAATAATTGTTTTTAATTTATTTGTCCGCTTGATAGGACTTGAACCTATAACCTCTTCCGTATCAGGGAAGTAATCTAACCAATTGATATACAAGCGGATTTATTATTTCTTAGGTACCTAAATTGGACTCGAACCAAAAACTAACTAGTATAAGGCTCCACAAGCCTCAGTGCCATCCCGGCTAGGTACATTTGTCGTCTGGGTGAGATTTGAACTCACGTTGAGAATTAATCTCACAGCTTATCAGGCTGTTTTCTGCCACCACTCGAATACCAGACAATGTTAGACTCCGATTTTTTTCTAGGCAGAACGTTGTCTAAGTAAACTACACAAGATATCGACCTTTTATCCAACCTTCATTTTCCCAGTTAGATAAGTCTTCGTTTTTAATCTTCTTATTAATATTATCTTTAGTAATCCAACAGGTACCATATTGTGAATTAGTTTCACCAACACCAGTACCACTTTTAATTTCAGACATTTTTAGTTTAGTTTCATTTGAATGGTTTTTATCTGTCCAATTATAAAAATATTTTCGTTCTAAAACTTCATCATCATATAATTTCTTAATAGTCTTAACAAATTTTCCACTTCTTTTTTTAACCCAATCTGGGTTTGTTTCTCTAAGTTCTTTTTGTCTCTCATTAGATTTAAACGCATTTAATCTTTGTTCTTCTGAAGTAAAACCTCTTCCACCTTCACCACCAATCATTAGATTCATACATAAATCTTCCTTTAATAATTGTTTATTTACAAGCTCTTTTTCACGCTCTTTTAATGATTCTCTATCTGGTAAAAATTCTAATATCTCTTTAATGAAATTTTCTTTACCATAATAATTAATTGAAAACCATAATCGTTTACCTGAACCTAGATAACCATCTTCTAGGTTATTAGTACTATGCATTCCTATATAGTACTTATTGTTTATTACATTTGTTGTTTTATAAATGTAATGATATTGTTTTTGTCTTCTACCCATATTTATATCGTTTATTATATAAATATAAGGTAAAGTACAAAAATGTCAAGTGGGTGTAAGCACGGTATCGAACCGAGTTCTCGTGATTCACAGTCACGCACATCACCTTAATGCTTCAAACACCATATATTTGAGGAAGATAGAAGAATCGAACTCCATACCTACAGGTATCCCTAGGGTTCAAGCCTAGTTTGCCACCGATGGCGGTACCTTCCATAAATTTGCGGAGGTAGTAGGGCTCGAACCCACACGGGTGTTACCCCGACCACGGTTTTCAAGACCGGTACAATACCATTCTGTCACACCTCCATTGCACAGGTAGAAAGGGTCGAACTCTCACGGAAGGTTTTGGAGACCTTAATGCTACCATTACATTATACCTGTATATTTTGCACATCGGTAGGGATTCGAACCCTCATCTAATCTTACGACCCTTAAGGACTGGGTTGGAGCCAGCTAGTCACGCCTAATGAGCCGATGTGTATTTACCAATATGTCAAAGAACTTTGTTGCGGACAAGGAGAATTTCGAAATCCCGACCCTCTGGTTAACGGCCAGACGCTCTGCCTCTGAGCTACGTGTCCAATTATTTTAAAATAAAAAAGCCTGAAACGTTTTTACGAATCAGGCTTTTAAGCTTTTAATATTTTTAATATCTTATCTTGTTTACAAGAAATTAAACATACCTGATTCGGAATGGATAGAACGTCTAATGTTCGACCAATTACTATGAATACTATGTATATTATTATTTCTCATTTTTTCTATTTGTTTATTGTTTAATTCTATTGTTTGTTTATAAATATACTGCAAAGATATGAAAAGTTTCAATACAAGTCAAGTATTTTCGCAATTATTTTCAATTTATTTTTTAATTTGTTGATTATCAGACAATTATTATTTTAAAAATTTAGCTGGTACGTGGTCAGTTAACCAGACACCGTTAGTTGATTGATAGAAAATAAACCCTTCGTTATACATTTCACCGGCTAATACTTCAAATATAATTGGTTTACCATGTCTACTACCGACATTTGTGGCCGTTTCAATATCATTACTTAAATGAACATAGTCTCTTTTTAATTTTAGTAATCCATTTTCATTAATCGATTTAACACTATCAATACTAGTACCATGATATAATATATTAGGTGGTGTTTTACTTTCATATTGTAGGTCAATACCTAATGAATGGCCTTGACTAGCTCTGATTTTTGATTTATCATTATTAAACTCAAATCTTTTTTTATTATTAGTTCTAACAATAAACTCAAGTTCTTCAATGTCTATTTTTCTACCATTTTTATTCATTTGTAATAGTAATTGGGTAACTTCTACCCAACCACTATTATCTAATTTTAAACCTATTGTTTCTGGTTTATGTCTTAATATAAGACTTAAAAACCTACTATTATCGTTACTCATTTAACATTTTATTAAAGTTTTCTAATTCAAGTTCATGTATTTTTTTACCCATTTCAGGTCCGGGTTTAATACCTAATTTTTCTATATCTTCACCGGTAACTGTAAATTTAAAATCTAAGAATTTATCAATTAATTCGATGTCCATATTGTTTAATTCAGCGAATCTAATAACTTCATCATTAGAAATTTTAGATAAAATTTGTGATTTTTTCGCATTATAAACTAAATTTGGTTCAAAATATAAGAATGACATTAAGAAGTATATTTTACCTATTTCATCACTAGTATATTTTAACTCAGCTAACACTTTTTTTACGAGTGCTGGTGAATTACCTTCAAATATTATGGCCATTAAAACAATTGGACTTTTAACTTCAATTAAATTAAAATGTCTAATGTTTAAACCGGGAAAAATAAGTTTAAACATATCATAAACAAATAAACTATTTAAAAATTGTCTAACTGATTTTGCTGTTTTAACACCTTTAATAAATTCATCTCGAATTCTTTCTGGTGACACACCAATTAAGTTATTATCTTTAGTTATAGCACCAGCTGTTTTGGAGTTCATATTAAAACCAAATCTAGCTGAAAATCTAATAGCTCTTAATTTTCTAAGTTTATCTTCATTAAATCTATCAATTGGTTCACCAACAGTTCTAATTTCGCTAAAACGTAAATCGTAAATACCATCAACTAAGTCAACTATTTGACTTTTTTCTATATCATAGAATAAAGCATTGATTGTTAAATCTCTTCTAAGTACATCCTTTTCTATAGTTGAGAATATAACTTCATCAGGTCTTCTTGAGTCGGTATAATCACCATCTTCTCTGAATGTCGCAATTTCATATTCGTCATTACCAGTAATAACATTAATAACACCAAATGCTTTACCGGTTTCCAAGATATTAGTAACAAATGGTTGACCTTTAAGAATTTCAATTATTTTATCTGGTATTGCATTTGTAGCTAAATCCCAATCTTTTGGTTTTAACCCTAAATATGCATCACGAACTGAACCACCGACTAGGAATAAGTCAAACCCAAATGTTTTAAAAACTTTATTGATTTTTATAACATCTTCTGGTAAATCTATTTTAAAATCTAATCTTGTTTCCATTTTATTGTTCTTTTTAATTAGGATACAAAGATAACACAATAAAATGAGAAAAACAAATTATTTGTTAGAAATATCTGATAAAGATGATGAACCACCCTCAATGAATAACTCTGCTAAGTCACTACGTTGATGTGCAACATCTAATATTTTATTTATCACGACAATAATTTCTTCTGGGGTAGTCTTATCATCTAATTCATGGGCTAATTTTAATAAAGGTTCTAAACCATAGTCTGACATCATATATTGACCATTACTAAAGGTAGGTATAACATCATCAACATTTTTAACATCATGTAAAAATTCTGAAGCTGCGTAAAAATCACGATTATTAATATAATCTTTATTTTCTGGTTCTTCTTCATGTCTTTGTCTTAACCAAGCAGAAAATTCACCATTATGTTCTTCACCGGTTTCTTGATTGTAATCAAAAACATCTAAGAATTCATCAATAGGGAAATGTGTTGTATGACCAAATATTTCAGTTGTTGCATTTAACTTAAAAATATTTGTTAAACATCTATACTTCCAAGCTTCTATATATTTAACCGGAAAATGTTGGAATTTACCGTTACCTCTTGTAAAATCTTGTAAGGCCTTATGGTATTGTGTTTTAGGAATTAATTTAAATTCTAGTTTTTCACCAACTTTAATCATACTTAACACTTCTCTAGTCATGTTATAATATAAATCTTCTAAATCATCAGACATTTCTCTGATTAAACTTTCCCTTAATAATGTTTTAATTAACTGTTTCATCTACTATTTGAGTGGTTTCTTGCGTTACATCATTATTTTTTGGTTCAACACCAGCAACCTTTTGTTTTGTTTCATGGTATTTATTAATACCCAATAAAGTTAATTGATGTGTTAATAACATACCTAAAATAATAACGATTTCATTAGGAATTACTTTAGTTGATATTGCAATATATATACCAGCACCTAAAGATAATATTGTTATTATTATAACTAATACTGTTATTATATAAGCTATTATTCTAGTTGAACTAACACTATTATTTTTTTCACATGATATTTTAATTATATTTAATATTTTATTAAGATAATTAAATTTTATAAAATTTAACATTTTTTTTATTTTTTAAATTTGTTATTTACGTCTATAATATGTTGTTAAAACATCATCTGTGGCACCAAAATCAATTACAACGACTGTTGGTTCGCCATTTCTTAATACTTCACCATAAGTAGATATTTTGGCAAAATCACCCGGTACTGGGTAATTAAAATCATTAACAAAATCAGATAAACTCCTAGGCCACCCATCTTCATTGTTAATATAATAATCAAACCTTTCTTGTGTTAATAAATAAAATATTGGTTTTAAACTTCTACTCATACGTAAAAAATCGGTTAATTCTTTAAACCACATACCAGATAATTGTTCAAATCTTTTAGGTGATATTTTTTTAGCTAATTCCATTTCAACCCACATGTAATCATCATCAACATCAAATACTTTAGCGATAACATCATAATTTTGTTTATAACCCTGAGCTTCAGCTTCATTTTGTGCTATACCTTTATTATTTAACGCTACTTTAAGTACTTTTTCATCATCTATTTTAAATACAGCTCTTGATGAACCAGACCCAAGTTTACCTAGCAATTTATCTTTAGCATATTTAATTTTACTAGAATATGATGTTAAATTCTTAAATTCTTCAGGGTTAAATTCTGATGGGTACGCCATTTCATCAATCAATTCTTCATCAATTTTCAAATGATAACCTTCATTTAATAACCCATTCCTTAATAACCCTTTATCATTTTTATTCAACACTTTGTAATTTAAATACCATATCAATTACATGTAATAGTTTATTCTTTTCTATTGGTTTTAATATATACGCTATGGCACCAGCCGAATATACTTTATCTTTGAATTCGGTATTACCAGTACACATAATAACATCAATGTTGGAATTTATTTCTTTTAATTTAACTAACGTTTCAAAACCATTCATATTTGGCATATTAACATCTAAAATAATTAAATCTATCTTATTAGTTATGAATTTTGTAATACCATCACAACCACTTTTAGCTGAAATTAAATTACTTTTAGACCCTTCTAAATAAAGTTTTAATAATGTATGAACATTATCATCATCATCAATTAGTAATATATTTTTTTTATTAAAATTTTTTATCATTTTCTTCAGTATTAAATTCGACATCTCTTACCTCAATAATTGATGGGTTATATATTATAATATGTTTACAATTTTTAAAACCTTCAAATCTTTCAAAATCCTTCTTATCCACCAAAACACCATCAATACCTAACGTTACCATATCTCTAATATATGATATACCGTTTGAATACCCGTAAAAATCAACCCAAACTTGTAGAAAGACATCTTTTTCATTATCATTATATTCAATAAATGATTTAATCGCCATATCTAAACCAATGTTAGGGTTCATATGCCAATTTTGTGCAGTTAATTCCCACCCATCTATCATCTTAATAAGTTTTTTTAATACAGATGATATATTATATGTTAATTTATTGATTGGAGCTTCAGTTAGTAATTTTCTTGGGGATAATTTTAAGGTATATATATTATTACCATATTGTCTGGCATCATTATATATATTTGTTGTGTAGATGCCCGGACCTTCAGCATCATTAGATTTTTCACCACTAACAAATTCATCACTAAATTTAGCAATTTTTGTTGGTGAACCATGATAAACCAAAAAACCTTGATTTTCAATATATTCTTTTAAATATTTTCTTAGTAAACCATTAATCATTATAAATAACTATTTACTATAAATATATTTAAAAATCAAAAAAAAAGCCCTAAAATTTAGGGCTTTATATTTATTTTAATATAATTTTACCAATTCGCTTAACTTTTTCTTCTAAGTCAGATAATGTACCATTATTATCTATTATAATATCAGCACATGATATATCTATATTAAACGAATCCGGACTTTCTGGTGGTAATCTTTTTGAAGAATCAACCCATATTATCAAATCAAATAAATTTTGTTTAATACATTCATTAATTTCATCACGGTCTCGCATACCAACATAACAATCAGAATTTTCAAGAATACTTTTAGCTAATCTAGCTCTATCGTATTTATTATATTCACAAATCATATTATACCATTCAGCTCTATGATTCATTCTATCTTCAAAACATTCTTCAGGTGTTTTATAGCCATATTTACCTTTAAGTTCATCATAAATAAAAATATTTGATGCTTCTAATGATGATGATTTAAATTTTAAACTGTAATGTTTTTCTAGTAACTCAGCAAACGTGTCTTTTCCCCATCTCTTATGGGAAATAATTAATAATTTAGGTGATTTTTTCATTTTATTTATATTTAAATTTATTATTTCTACATTTATTATTTATAGATTTTGTACAAGCATACTGAATAGCACCACCTGTAACACCTATATAGTTAGCAGCTTCCTTAGCTGATTTAAATTCCGTTATAAAATTCCAATTATCATCATACATTAAAACTTGTTTACTTCTAATACCAACACAATTTTTAGTGAATGACCCACTATTAGGTTTATATGTTATTTTAAAACGTTCAGATATCTTATTATTTATTTCAATTTTATCTAATTTAGAAATATCATCATAATAAAACCAAGCAAACCCAAAACTTGTTTTACGTTTACCTAAAGCACAATTTGGTATTGTACTTCTATGTAATTTAAAAAATTTTGTTGCATCATCAGCACATTCAAAGTCATGTACTAAATTATATTCTTTATCGTAACCAATAACTCGTTTACATTTATGACCTTTTTTAAAACTGGTTTGATTTCCAAATGTAGCACCATCACCACCATTTGTATAATTAATAAGGTTAAAACCCCATGTTTTCATTTGACTAATCCAATATGTTTCCCAAAATTGCCAATCATTTATCAATACTATATCAACTATACTTATTATAGGTTTTAAACCTTTTTTTCTTAACGATTCAATCCAATTTTTTTTATGTATTTGATGTTTCCTAGCTCTATTTAGATGAGCCTTATATCGTTCATCAATTCTATTTGCCTTACCAACATATCTAATCTCATTTGTTATTGGGTCAGTTAATGTGTAAATATTTGTTGTTTTCATATTATTCTTTATTATAAATATCACAAGTATTTAAAAAATTACAACCCCATGTCTACCGTGCCCTAATAATAAAATTCTTTTTTTCATAATATTTATATTTTTACAAAGATATATCAAGAAACTTTAGATTTCAAGTTAATATTTATATAATATGAAAAAAGACATTAAAAACCTATTAAATGAAGGTATAATTAACCTTTATGAAACCAAACTTACCAAATCAGTTGGTGAAGGTCCTAATACCCTAGTAAAATTATTTAGAGAATATAATAAATTAACGTTAGATTTAATCGAGGATACATTATATATTGAAGAATTCTACAATCTATTAAAGGAAGATGATTTTGACCCATTTAGTCATTTACAAGGTACTGGTAAAATAGATGATGAAAATGATTGTGTTTTAAGTATATCAAAACCTAATGATAAATTAGGTCAAATAAATGCTGCATCATTAGCATTACCGGCTGGTTATACATGCCCTTTTGCTGATAAATGTAAATCATTAGTTAATAGAAGTGGTGAAAAATTTAAACATGGAACTAATATTAAAGATTTTGGTGATACTAGGTGTTTTGCAGCTAGTGGTGAAAGTAGATTACCAAATGTAAGAAATAGTCGTTGGAGGAATTTTGATTTATTAAAAGACACCTATACCGACAAAGGTATTAATGGTATGACAGATTTATTAGTTAAATCAATTAGATATTATGAATCAAATGAAGGTAAACTAAGATTATTTCGAATTCATGATTCTGGTGACTTTTATTCTCAAGAATATTTTGATGCTTGGATTTCTGCAGCTAAAGCAATGCCAGATATATTATTTTATGCTTACACAAAATCATTACCTTTTTGGGGTGATAGAAAAAATGAAATTCCTAGAAATTTAAGGTTAATCGCATCTGAAGGTGGTAAAGCAGATGAAATGATTAGTAAAGAAGGTTTTAGGAAAGCTGTGATAGTTAAAGATACTGGTGAGGCTATAAAACGTAAATTAAATATTGATGTTAACGATTTCTTAGCAGCATTTGGTGAAAATGATTTTGCTTTATTATTACATGGTATCCAATCTAAATCAGGTGGTAATAATTCACAAGCTATTAAAAATAGTAAAATAATAAAATTTGTGGCTAGTAAATTTAATACTACACCACAAGAAATTGATAGATTATTATCTTATTATACTAACTAATGAAAAACTCAATTAAAATATTATTACGAGAAGGTTTAATGCGAGAAGACATTGAAACTTTAATAGTTGATGACATAGATGATGATGATACATATAATAGTTTGATAAAACAATCTAAAGAATTATTAAAATCTGGTGAAATAAGCTTTGGGCAAGCAGATTTATTTGGTGCGTTAGTTGATGGTTCTATATTAATTGGTGCTACTTGGGCCGATGTTTCAGGTACATTTAGTTTCCATATTCAAATTAAACCAGAATACCGAAACAAAGGGTATAGTAAATTGTTATTAGACGATTTATTTACTAAATATAAACAAATGTTATCGTATCGTGGTGAAGATTTTAAAATGAGAGTTAATGTTGTTAATGATAATCTAGCTAAATCACTATCTAAACATTATGGACTTAAAGTAATTGAAGATAATGGTTCTCATGGTGTTATAATGGGTAATTAATATGAGAAAGATTATAAAACAGTTATTACGTGAAGGTTATGAAGATATTGGTATTGAATATACTAAGACTAAAACACCTAAATTAGATTCATACCCAAATAATTTAGAAAAAGTTGAATTTGGTAATTTTATCATGATAAACGTACCGTATGATGAAAAGACAATAAAATTATATGATTTATTAGGTTCTGTTAAAGTATTTGATAAATATGATGGTACTGAAGTTGGTAATTCATCATATACCGTAGTACATGGATTACTTAAAGCTAGTGTTGATGTTAGACCAGATATGCGTAGAAATGGTATTGCCAGTGCTATGTATAAATTTATTGAACAACTTAATAAACAAACTATATACCCCGATTATCCACATACTGATAAAGCTGAAAAATTTTGGAGACAACCTAATAGAAATTTCGGCCCAAAAGAAATATAGTGTCCGGCCAACTGGATTCGAAAATGGGTTTTTAATATTTTAAGATATTTACATATAAATAATATCATGAAACCATTATATACTGAAGAAGAATTTAATAATAGTAAATCTATGGATTTATTACCATTAGAGTGTTATACTTGCGGTAATACTTTTTATAAATATAAAAAGAAAATAACTTTTGTATATAAACATAATATTGGTGAAAATAGATTTTGTTCACATAAATGTCATAATGATTTTAGAGTTAAAACTAATAATATTATATTAAACTGTACTAATTGTAATAAAGAATTTAGTAAAATAATTTCCGTAGTTAATAAATCTAATACAGGTAATCATTTCTATTCTAAATCTTGTTCAGCTTCTTATAATAATAAACATAAAACTACTGGTAATAGACGCTCTAAACTTGAAATATACTTAGAGCAACAACTTGCTTTATTATACCCTAATTTAACTATTATTTATAATGATAAATTTATAATAGGTTCTGAATTAGATATCTATATACCATCCTTAAACCTAGCATTTGAACTTAATGGTATCTTTCATTATGAACCAATATTTGGTATTGATAAGTTAGGGCAGATACAAAACAATGATATAAGTAAATCAAAAGCTTGTATAGATAATAAGATTGATTTATGTATAATAGATACATCTAATCAAACTTATGTAAAGGAAAGTACATCTAAGAAGTATCTTGATATAATAATCAAGATACTAGATGGGCGTTTGTTAATTTCTTAGTCACCAATAAATTTGTGTGCAGTAACCACTACGTGCAAGTGAATTAACTTTGGTTACCTCCGGCTAGTAGGATTCGAACCTACGGGTTCCTAAGAACGTGGGATATGAGCCCAGTGCGATTGTCCACTCTGCCATAGCCGGTGATATTTTAGTGTAATAATTGAATATTACCTCTTAGTATATCTTTTAATTTAGCTCTTTTATTAGTAATATGGTCGATAACTAAATCATCTTTAACTCTATATGTTCTTCTTTTGTCAGAACGAGCACCATTACCAATTTGTTGTTTTCTAAATTCTATTTCTTCGTCATTTATCTTATTAAAATAAATATCTCTAATTCTTTTTTCTATTTCTTCCCAAGCTAATTCTTCATTTCTATGTCTTTCTCGATTATTACCAATTCTAACCATGATACCTGTAGGTATATGAGTTAATACAACACAAGTTTCAACCTTATTTCTATGTTGACCACCTTTACCACTACTACGAGTGTATTTGCGATTAACCTCATCACGGTTTAATTTAAAATTATATTCTTCTTCTGGAATTAAAGCAACGGTTATACAACTAGTTTGAATCCTACCCCTCTTTTCAGTTGGTGGTATTCTTTGCCATCTATGTGACCCGATTTCTTCTTGGAAATACTTTTCTACATCTTTACCGCTAAAGGCAAAGCATGACAAATCCACTTCTTTCTTCAACTGTTGAACAATCAAAGTTATTAATACTGGCTGCTTTTGTGTAGATATTTTTCATTTCACCTACAAGCAGTTTTGCATCGGCACCGCCTTCAGCATCTCTAAGTTCTAAAAATAGTTTTTTCATTTGGTGAAATTTTAATTAATTATTAATACAGTTATTATTGTCTAGAATTTATTATCAATATTGTAAATGCAATAACATATGGTGCTGCAATACATATTCCCGTTATAATAGCTGGTGTCATATTTTTATTTTAAAAAACAGGAAGAACTTTTTTTTCTTAACCATAGAATTTAATTGCTGAACTCTTCCTTTATTTTGTGGAAGTGATTGGTATTGCTCCAATATTACGTACTCTCTACGTACACTTCCATTTGTTGCGGAGACAGGATTCGAACCTATACTAGCATTAACTGTCTCTTGGTTATGAGCCAAGAATGTTACCCTTACACCACCCCACGATATATTTTATAAGCTCCCCAAAGTGTGCTTCCAAAGGATAGGCATGGGGAGGATTGTTGTAGCGAAGAGTGGACTCGAACCACTGACCTTTAGGTTATGAGCCTAACGAGCTACCAACTGCTACCACCTCGCAAATTTTTACCTACTGTGTGAACATAAGTTAATAACTTATATCCAGTGAACCAGTTAGGATTTATATGTGCCCTTGGGTGATAATGAATCACCAATATTATCTCGTATTGTTACATACAAATAATACAAGGGCAAAAAACAGGAAGAACTTTTAAGTTAAATTTTCAATTTTAATTTTTTTTAATTGCTGAACTCTTCCTTTATTTATATTTTGTGACGGAATGACGGTAAACGTTACGATTTAAGTTCTCATATACCTAGTACTGGGATTAACTCTATCTGAATACCAAACTATTTAACCAATGTTTTAAACTGGGAATATTTAGCCACTTTCATAGTGAGATTACCTTTTTTTTTCTTCATATTAAGGAGAAGTTTTTAACCTTCTTGTTTCTTAATAGTTAAGAGGACTATAATCAAACCTCTCATTTGCTTTTCATATTTGTGTAATTTTTAATTTGCGGTAATCATTCCTTACACCTTTTTTATTAATCAATGAACTTTTTGTACTTTATAAATATAACATTAATCGTTAAAATCTAAGTACACTGCAAAATTACTAAAAATTTTTTAACTTGTCAAGGTTTTTAGTAATTATTTTTAAATTATTTTTTCAACTGAAACCCAAATAACATGAAATGTATTGATATTATGTGTAATACCAGTGACTTTATAAAAAGGACCATTAACATCAAAGTATATTTTATCATCTATTACCGGTGATACTTTAAATTTAACATATTCTTTTACAATGATAGGTTTACTATCTTCATTTGGTATTATAAGATGAAATATTGGTTTATTACCAGTTAATAATTTATATATTTTATATAAAAATAGTTTCATATTATCTTTTAGCTCTTTCAAAGAACATTTTATTATTTCCAACGGTTGTTAATAATTCATAACCCATATCAATTGATTTTTCAACATCTTCAATGAAAATAAATTCACGTTTATTAGAGTGTTGGTTATAATAACCAGCAAATACGTTTAAACAACATACATCAAAATTACATCTTAATATTGCAACATCTGTATAAGGGTCGTTACTAAAATTATCTACATTATATTTTTGAAACACCGGTTTAACTAAATCAAACATTTCATCATTATATAGTTTAATACCGGAACAAAATTCACTACACCAATTATCTGTTGGTGCATCAAATTCTATGAAATACCCTACCTTATCTAATATAGTTTTATCAGCATTTTTAGAACCTTTACAACCAAACTCTTCTTCAACGAAAAATGCGGCAATTAATTTATCACATTTTAATATTAATTCTAAACATATAGCAATACCACATTTATCATCACCACCAATACCATTATTTTCTGCATATAATATAGTTTTAATAGTGTTATCAAATGTATTTGGTATTTGCGATTCCATAATAACCAATCTATTATTAGTTTCAATCAATGGAAGATGATGTTGGTACACAGTGTCCATATGTGCTGCAATACATGGATAATATTCACCCTCATCTAATGTTCCTTTTATTAGATATACATTACCTATATCATCAACATGGACCACAATGTTATTATCGAATCCAAAGTTTACTATAAACTCTCTTATTAATTGTTCACTACCAGTATAAGACGGTAATGACAATAATTCTTTAAATCTATCTTTATTCATTTGACAAAGATATAACAAAAAAATAAGAAATGCAAATTTACTTTAAATTAATTTGTGATATATTTATATATAACAGATAATAACAATCATTTAAAAATATAAAACTATGTGTGGATGTAAAGGTGGTAATGGTAAACCAAATGTAAAAGTGGTTAAAAAATAATTAAATTATTTATCATTAAAAACTAAAAAGGGGTCATAAAACCCCTTTTTTCGTTTATTCTAGTGGAGCATCGGGAATTCGAACCCCGGTCTTTCATATTCTTCAATACCTTTCTACATGTTTAGGATAAAGATTTCTATCTTTCCAATATATTCAGTTTAATATAGCTTCAACTGATACCTACGCTATTGACCCTAGATTAACCACTTGGAACAATTTTAAAGTGGGTTCTTGGTTGTATGCTTCGTATACTTAGGCAGCTACAGCCTCTCCAGCAAGCACTTCAAAAGAAGCCTCAGCAAGGAAGTTTTCGGAAATATTTAACATATTGCCATTTGAACTTTTAACTACTCGTTTAAAGTGAATTTAGTTATTTCACTACATGCTTACCACTTACGATTATACAAAATCTAAAGCCAGTTATGCCCCATAAATTAATGAACTCTTTTATAAATACAAAGATACTATTAAAAAATTAAAAAATCAAGTATTTTAATCAATTTTATATACGTAAACTGAATCAATTTTATTATTTTTTTCAATAACTAATTCAACTCGAATTGGTTTAAGTGGTTCTTTTACTTTTATTTCGTCTGATGAAAATAACCATATACCTAACCAGATAAAACCACATATAATTATTGTTATAACAACACCAATACCAATCAAACCTTCAACTAATCCATTCATATTATAATCACTCATTATAATACCCTCTCCATTTCTCGTTTAGCATCTTTAAGTTTCAAATCTTCACGTTTATCGTAACTTTTTTTACCTTTAGCTAAAGCAATTTCTAATTTTAATAAACCCTTATCCGTTGTGAATAAACGTACAGGTACTATTGTTAACCCAGATTGTTTTACATTATATGAAAGTTTAGATAATTCTTTCTTTGTTAATAATAGTTTCCTATGACGTTTTTCTTCGTGTGCATCACCAAATTTATATTGTGAAATATGTAGTCCGGTGAGCCATAATTCATTATCAATGAATACACAGTAACTATCAACAAAACTAACATTACCATCCCTAATAGCTTTAACTTCGGTACCTATTAACATTATACCAGCAACATATTTATCTAAGAATTGATAATTAAAAGAACCTTTTTTATTTTGAAGATTTACTGTCGTTTTCATATTATTTACGTTTTGTAATAACCGAATCAATTATACCATAAGTAACTGCTTCTTGACTGGTTAACCATTTATCTCTTTCTGTATCTAACATAACTTCTTCAACTGATTTACCACAATACGATGCAAGTTTTGAAAAAAGTTCTAAGTTAATTTTTTCAGTTTCAATCATAGATATTCTCATATCTTGTATATTTCCTTCACTACCAGAAGACACTTGATGTAACATAACTCTACTTGATGGTAAACTAGAACGTTTACCTTTAGTTCCAGCACCTAATAATACAGACCCCATTGATGCTGCCATACCAGTATTAATGGTTGCAATATCTGATTTAATATAATCCATAACATCAACCATTGATAATCCAGATTTAACACTTCCTCCGGGTGTATCTATATGCATTGTAATATCTTCATTATTTACGTTGTCTAGAAACATTAATTGTGCTTGTACAACAGTACTCATAGCGTCATTAACAACACCAGCAATCCATAAAATTCTATCCATCATTAAACGTGAAAAGATATCCATTTGAGTTACACGCATTTCTCTTTCTTCAAGAATATATGGTGTCATTGATGCTTGTGTATACAATCTTGTTTGAAGTTGTTCCCAAGCTCTAAATTGCATTTGAGAAACACCTAGATGTCTACAAGCGTAGTTTTTAAATTCTCCGTAATAATCTACATTACTATAATTGTCCATTTAATTTTTATTTAAAGTTAATACTATTCTTCATCGTCCATTAAAAACATTGGGGTGTTTTCACCCATATAAGCACCTAATACGTTAAAATCGAAGTATTCCATAGCTTCTTCAAAACTCATACCGTCTCTTTCAACTAAAATAGAAAGACATTTAGCTTGACTGTATAAAGCTATTGGTCCTAAACCACATCTTTGCACTGCACCTATAAGTGCATCTTCAAACCCATCAGCCGTTAAGGCATCTGGGTTTAATTCTGCTAATGTTTCGACATCCATTATTGTTGTTGTTGTGGTTTACCATCAGGACCTAAACCTTGTGAAGCATAATATTCGTCTCTAGCTTTCAATTGTGCTAGCGTTTTTTCTTTAGCTTCAACAGCTTTAGCATACATATAATCTCTATCAGTAATAGTTAGTGATTTAATTTCGTGCCAAGGCATACCTGTTAATACAAATATATCCCAATTTTTCTCAAAGATTGCTTTTTCGTCTTCCATTTTAATTTTTTTACGGATACGTTATTGTTCTGCTGGTGCTTCACCAGCATTTTCTTCATTTTGTTTTTTATCGTATAGTGATTTAATTGATTCAACCGTTCTTTCATACGCCTCATAACCATATTTTTTCAATATAGTGCTAAATGTATTTACGTCAGGTTTAGCAATAACTACTCTTTCTTTATCACTATCATAACCAATATAAGTTATTAATTCGATTGCAACCATTTCTTGCATATCTTCTGGTAATTGTTCGAATATAAGTTGATTTAATATTACAACCACATCAACATCATCACTTAAGTATTTAGTCAAATCATTTGTTTTAACTACTTTACCTATTTCTTTTTGTCTGTCGTTACCAACAATTTTAATGTTAACTTTTTGTTCTAAATCAGTACAGTTAATTACCAAATCAAAGATTTTTTCAACATCCTTTTCTAATTCATCAAATTTTTGTCCCATTTTTTTCTATTTTAATTATTATTATTTACTTAGATTGCAAAAATATATATAATATCTTTAATTTTCAAGTTTTTCTTGTATTTCTTTTATTTTTTCTAATAATTGACGTTCTTCTGGTGATATTTCCTTTGGCATTAATATATTAATTTGGATTAAATAATCCCCACGTTCTGTATTATTAACTATAGTCATACCTTTACCTTTTAAACGCAATATACTTTCATTATCACTATAAGGTGGTACATCTAATTTAATTGTGGTACCTTCAATTGTTGGAATCTCAATTTTAACACCTAAAATAGCATCAGGATAACTTATTTCTTTAATATATTTTAAATCCGATAACACCCTTAAAAACTTTTCATGTTTGAATACATTAATAACAATTATTAAATTACCGCTATCACCATTTTTACATGCATTACCTTTACTATATTTTATCATACTATCACCATCACTAATACCAGCTGGTATATTAATAGTTACTTCATCATTGATTGGTACAACACCATTACCGTTACAGGTTTTACATTGTGTTTTATACGTTTTACCATTACCACCACAATGATTACAAGGATATACATTTTGAACAACACCAACTTGTGTATTATAAACTTCTCTAATGATACCACTACCATGACATACATTACAAGTTACTTCATCTTCACCACCAACACCTTTACAATCATTACAACTATCATATCTATTATATTTAAAAGTTTTATTAACACCATTAAATGCTTCTTCTAAACTTAATTTAATATTTAATCTAATATTTTGGCCGACTGGTCTAGTTTGTTGATTAAATTGTTGACGGAATCGTTCACCCCATTTAACAAAATCATCATTATAGCCACCACGATTTGTCTGATGTCCATACTTATCGTAATTAGCTTTTTTATCAGGGTCTTTTAAAACTTCGTAAGCTTCATTAATTTCTTTGAAGGCATTAGCATCACCACCTTTATCCGGGTGGTGTTCTTTAGCTAAATTACGGTATGATTTTTTAATTTCTTTATCTGAAGCACCATTTTAAAGTCCAAGCACTTCATAATAATCTCGTTTAGACATTATTAGTATCTTTTTTTAATAAAACACAATTAATTTTTGTATTACCAAAAAATCTATTATTTAATACACCAATAAATTGATTATTTGGATTACTATTCTCATCGAATGGCTTTGATGGTATAGTTGGTAACCCATTACTATCATCTTCGTTTCTAGTGGTGAAATATTCTAACATTGAATAAAATTCAACACTCTCTTGCAATAATTTTTTCATATTTATTTATGTTTCTATTTATTATTTTACAAAAATACATAAATTAAATGAAACTTTCAAGTTTATGAGGTATAGAATTGTATTAGTTAAAAATAAAATTAAAAAGAAGGTTCTTTTAAAATCAAGTTCATTCGAATTCATTAACAATATGTTTAGAGAATTACGAAAGGATAATAAAATTGACATGCCCCAAAAACATATTAACTATAAAGATATAATACCAGTTGAATACGAAATATTATTAATTAAAGAACGTGGTGAAACTGATGAAAATAGAATTGTTCGTGATAAATTAGGTAAGTTAGTAGAAGAAAAAAATGATTCACCTAAATGGGTTATAATTGATTCGGCACCGTATCAACTAGAAGAAACATTTTGGGTATATGGTTACGATAATAGATTTGAACGATTCACCGTAAGAGATATTATTAAAAAAATATTAATGAAGGGTATTAGGACCAAGAATGGTACTAAAGAAATTATTGTAGTTAAAAATAAATTAATTATTCGTGGTGATGAATTAGATTTCATTATTTGTAAATGCCCTGATGACTGTCTTAGATTACATAATAAACTAAAAGAAATAGCAAAAGATAGTAAAACTAATAAATTACTATTTTTAGGTATAGCATCAGAAAAAACAGCCGGTGATATCTATGACTTAATCAAAGAGAAAACCGGCTGGAATATGACAAAAATATGGAGAACTACTACTCGTCCTTAATATTACCGATATCAAATAATTTTTTAGATGTTTCTAGTACTTCAATTACTTTTTGGTAATCTTCTTTACTGATTAATTGTGGATTAATACATTCAACATGTTCATCACCATCAGTTGGTAAGAAAAAAGCTAATGCATTAAAATGTCTTTCATCAAATACTTTATCAACAGATTTAGCAAATTGATGTACAATTTCACGATTATTTAATATTTCTCTATCTAGATAAAATACTATCACTTTTGGCTCGTTAATGTTTTTTACGTTATTACCTTCAATAGCAAATACTTCATTACGAATTTTATTTAATGTATCTAAATCAATTTCTTTGATTAATTCATCTGTAGAGTCAATTAGAGCGATTCTAAGACGTTTTGACCACTCAAGGCGTGTTACGTTAACACCATGGATGAAATACTCTCTTAAATCACCTATTTCGATTACTGGACCAGTTAAAGAATGGAATTCTAAATTATCATCGATGTCGTAAAATTTTTCAGGCTTTTCGATAAGTATTAATTCATCTTCTAATTCAATAAACCCAAATATATTAAACATTACATCATAAAGTAAGTCAAATTGTTTATGTTTAGAATCATAAATTTCAAACATAGTTTTATTTACCTCGGTTACATCGTGAGCTAATAAATTAATGAATGTTGTGTAGAAATACACCCAATTTATGTTACCTATGGTTGTTATGATTTCAGTTTCCTCAAAAAATTCATTTTTAACATCGGTAAGTGTGTACCAAGTTATATGTGGTAATGGTTTATCCATAGCATTATATAATTCGGTAATCCGAGTAGTTATATCTGGTTTTGTAAGTATAACTGATTTATTACTCAAATAAAGTTCCATTTCTTGTTTGTAATCACTTGAATACGTATTAAAGTAATTCCTAAAATGTTTGTCGTGTATTTTCATATATTTTAAATTTATTCAAAAATACTAAAAATTATTAACACTTTCAAGTTATTATAACAAAAAAAGGACCGAAGTCCCTTTTTATTTTTATTTGTATCAGAATGCTGGGCCATTTTTTGTCTTCTCTTACCATTAACGAGAGTTTTTGTTAGTTTTTTTTCAAAGGGTGTACACAATTTTTAAACCACCTGTTTCACTAATTTAATTTGCTTTTTTTTTAAGATTGCAGTATGCATCCTTTAGCTACAAATACGGGGGGTATCTTTCGATACCCACCTTAAAATTATATCGTTACTTTTGAGTAACGTTCTGAGTTAACAACCTCTAACATCATTGATATTGGAGTAAGGTCTTTACCAGCCAATAACGATGTTAATAAACTTGGACTAAAACCAGATACTAACGCTGTATTTTGTTTATCAAATCTAACTGGTGAATCACTATTATGAGCGTTTAAATTCCAGAATACTACTTTTGGTATTTTATACCCAGCTTTAGTGTATTGAGCTTCAATCATTTGTTGTGCAGTTGGATTCCATGAATCACTACCACATCTATCAAATTGCATATCCGAAAATATAACAATCATAGTTGGCATTTCAAGTTCTGGTACATTATATGTAACCGCTTTATTTAAAAGCATTTTAAATGCTGCTTCTAAGTTGGTATTCATATCCCATTGAGCTCTATGTAATTGTGCATATCTTTCAGATAAAGTACCTTTAAGTACTTGTATCTCAGGACGAGCTGAAAATGTCATAAAAGCATCTTTAAAAGCACCTTCATTTCTTTCAGAAATATATAACCCTAAAGAAATACATACATCCAAACAACTTACATTAGGGTTTTGTCCAGCTGGACAATCCATTGACCCCGATACATCACACATAGGCATTAATCTTTCAGTATTACCAATCATATAGTTTGGTAATGCATTCCATTGTGCGTTTGCACCTTGAGCAACACCATTTTTCATTGATTTAACAACGTCATATGGGTATACAGCACCAGCATTTATTTTAGTTTCACCTTTATCAAGTGCATCCATATATGCTTGGAATCTAATTGAGTCATTTTTACTAAATGCTTTCATATAATCTGCCATAGCTCTTGATGGTAATTTACTATATTCAATAACTTCCCAGTTTTTAGCACACATAGCTTGTTCAACTGTGTTAGATAACTCAGATAACATTTTTCTATACTCTTTTGGAGTTAATTTTAAATGTTTTCTAACTAATTCAGCTTGAGCTTTTTTATCTCTACTGTTTACTGATGGTCTTGGCATCCATTTAGCACATAAACCATTTTTGTTAGCTAGACCAGTTGCTATTGTTTCCAACGCAGCACTTTCAAGTCCAGTACCAAGTAATGATAATACATCATCCCATCTACCAAATTCAGAAATTAATTGAATATTTTTAGCGATTGATGCTTTATGGTTTTTAGCCATATAAGATACGATATCTCTGAAAATTTGTCTTTCTCCAGCACCACCACGAATATCACGAGCCCAAAATAATAATTTCATAGCTACCAACGGATTTTCACCATATGCTTTAGTGAATGAATTAATAAGTCTAGTTTTATCTTGACCTCTCATTGCACCAATTTGGAAAAATAAATCAACACAATTATTCAACGATGTTGAGTTTGTTGTCATACCATTTTCTGTTAATACGTCTTCAGTACGTAAAGCATCTACTAATTTAGTCATAGTGTTAAATTTTAAAGTTAAATATTTTTTTTATTATTTTGACAATTTTATATCCGTTTTATCGGAAATGTTTTGCAAAGATATGAAATAATTTTTAATTTGTCAAGTATTAAATGAAATTTCTTACAAATAATTTTCTATGTGCTTGTATTAAACCAACCTCTTTTATAGATTTAATATGGGCTGCGGTACCATAACCCTTGTTTGAAAAAAAATCATATTGTGGGTGAATTTCATGTAATCGTTTCATATAATTATCTCTTTCTACCTTAGCAAGAATTGCTGCTGCTGCTATACAAGTGTATGTATTATCACCTTTAGCTACACATGTGTGTTCAATTCCTTTGTAAGGAGAAAATACGATACCATCAACTAATATATGTTTAATATCTTGGTTTTTAGTGATTATTAGGTCATCCAGACATTTATGCATAGCTATAAATGTTGCTTCGTTTATATTATATTTATCAATTAATTTAACTGAGGATGCTTGAACAGAATAAGCTATTGCGTTTTTTATTATGATTTCATACGCTTCATCACGTTGTTTTTCTGATAATGTTTTAGAATCTCTAATTAATTTATGATTAAAATCATTAGGTAGGATAACAGCACCTGTAACAACAGGTCCGGCTAAACAACCTCTACTAATTAGCCCACCTCGTCTATACCAACTATAAAATCTAGTTCGGATAGGCAAGGTGGACAATGTGTTAATAATTTATTATTCTTCATTTATGTAACTCTTAATAAAATTTTTACAAATATTTATATTTTCTTCGATTGGTGTATCAGACCATATTGTCAATGTTGTGAAACCAAATTCCCTCGCTAATTTATTTTTAAATTTATCATTTTCAATAGCATCAAAATAATTAATCTTTTTAAATGGGTGTACCCAATTTTCCTTTATTCTATCAGACCAAGATTCATTAACATGAAATTTAACACCATTAAATTCTATAATTATATTTAGTTTTTTAATTGTAAAATCATAAAGATACGTTTTACCGTCTTTAACAATAAAAAACTCTCTACTATTATTATCACCATAGTAAATATCGTTAATATCAACGTAATTAATCAACCAATCTACCAATGGTTTAAAAACCAATAACGATTGTTTTGATGCCTTACCAATATGTTTCTTGAAATTTTTATACTTAATCTTACCTTCAATTTCACCATATTTTGTAATAAAAAATGTTAAATTCCTAGCACAAGTACGTTTATAATTATCATACTTAAACTTACCTTCATTTTCACCATATCGTTTAATGTATTTTTCTAATGTATGACCACAATTATTAGATATATTATCATTTTTTTTATTATACATTAAAAGTCCGTCAATTTCACCATACATATTAATATACCATTCTTTATTTCGTATTATTCGTTTATATGCAGCTGTTTTTTCATTCCACCCACGTTTAATCCAATACGATAATTCTTGCTTACGATATATCCTTTCTAAGTTAAATATATTTTCGGAAATGTATTTAATAGTTCGTTTTTTAGAATATTCGTTATGGTTATTTATTGTTAACAAATACTTATATATTAATTCATCTAAAAATTTAGGTTCAAAATCATCACCATATCGTTCAATTACCCAACATTTAACCATATTTTCAGTGGGTGGTGTAGTAATTCTACTTGTTTTTTTCATGTTCTTTTTATTATAAATATGATATTTATAATAAAAAGTTCATCTAAACCATTAAAACTTCATCGAGGCCGACTTCTAATACACCTATATTTTTATATTCTTTTAACATAGGGCAAAGGTAATCAAAAAATTTTAGAATTACAACTCTTTTTGAATAAATTTAATTACAAAATCATCAAATGGTATTTCGAAAACATCTGTATGATTAAACTTAATACCCGGAATATCCTTATTTGACCTATAAAATAAATCTTCATCTAATTTTCTATGGTTTTCCTCGTCTAATTCATATACTATAACAAGACCATCTTTAGGTATTAATTTATTATTCGCTATTTCAGTAGCAATTTCTATAATTGTATTATATGTCATCATATTAAAACTTTGTAAATAAATTTTTAAAGAAATTACTTAATTTCTTTTTAGTTTGTTTTTCTATTTTAACCTTATTAGGGTTTTTTTTGATATCATCACCTAAACCACATTTTATTTCATTAATAAAGGCTCTCTTTTTTAAGTTAGTTAATTCCATATCAGCTAACATAGCTTTCCTTTCTAAATCAACTTCTCTACTTAAACCATCTCTAAACTCATTCATAATAATTATTTTTCAAAATGTTCTTGTATTGTATGTATTAACCAAACCACACCAGATGTTAAACACCCATCGAGGAATGTCCTTAACCATATTATTTCAACCCCTATTGACCCAAATGGTGTTATACTTACATACCCTAAATAAGTTAATGTAAGTGATAATATAAACCCCACCCATGTTGGTAAACATATCATACACGTGAATAATTGTCCTAAGAACTTTGGATTCCATTTTTGGAAGAAAGTTCTCATACCATCAAATATTGACCCGAAAACTATTATATTCGATATACCATAACTAACTAATAAAAATAATAGTATACTCATTTACATTCCTTTTCCATCCATACATTTAGGACAATATTCGTCTGGCCCACAATTACATGGACCCGTTGTCATTTCAACCGGTAGTTCATGAATTTCAACTTCAATTTTCTTACCTTTTGGTGGTAATTCGACTATTGGTTTATTACCAATTTTTTTAGTTGTTTGAATTGGTTCTTCTATTTTATGTGTGATATCTTCAACTTCAATTATACTTTTAATCTCAGGTTCGTTTACATTTTCAGTATCAGTTGATGGTATATTATCCACTGGTTCTATTTGATTTAAAATATCTTCCGGTTCCATGTTATCAGTTATAAAAGATTCTGACCCTAAAACAAATTTTAATGTTTTAAGTTTGTTTAATGAATTTTTAGAAAATAATATTTGTAATTCTTTAACCTTAGTTTTCAGATATTCATGTTTTTGTTCACGTTCAGTATTAATTTTAATAATACTTTCAACATAATCTAATAATTCATCAACACCAATACCTTCAGCTTGACTATAAATTACTAAATGATTACCACCTTCTTCGATAGGAGCACTTTTAATTATATTAGATGTTGGAGTTACCCACTCTGCTTTAAATACTGCTTCCACCACCAAAATATCTTCAGCATATCTAATACCTACGACATATGGTTTTAATTTATTTAATTTATCTTGTATTGTTGACATATATAAAACTTTTTTAAATTGTTATACCCGTAAAAATACAGGCTATTGAGAATGCTAATGATATACCAAGTAAAATCAAGTCCATATTATTTAATTTATATTTTTCATCAGTGATGAATGATTGAATTAAAAAGTAACCTCTTCTTATAATATTTAGTACAGATACGAAAAATAATACATACAATATTTTATTTAATAATAATATTAACATAATTATATTTTTTTAGCTTTTTTTATTTTTGTTGATTTTCTAACCACTCTTATTTCTGATATCTCATCACGCACAGCTTGTGCAGCGGTTTTAATTTCTTGCATATTAAGTCTAATTCTAGTAGCTGCAGTATTATTATTTCTATCATAAAATTTAGTAATATCCCCACTTGAGTCGATTCTTAATAATAATTCTTTTAATTCTTCAAATTTATTCATTATCTTTTTTACTTTCAATATCATTATTTAAATTTGTCTGAGGATAGTAAGTCATTAATTTACTAAATATTAATTGTGAATTAATTATTTGATTTAAATTTGTTTTAATTAAATCAATTTTTTCTTGTGTTTGAAGTCCATCTTCGTTAATTAATCTTTCAACCTCTTCTTCAGCTGTTAATATATCAATCTCAATTGATTTTGCTATTATATCTAATATTCTCATAACTTAAAGATAATAAAACTTTTTTATAAATAAACAGTAAAATCTTACTTTTTTATACTTTTTTTAAGGATAATTTAAATAATTTATATATCTCAATAATTGTATCGACATCAGACCTTGATTTAGACAACCCATGGTTAAACATAAATTCCCACATTTTTAAAATATTCCCTTGTGAATTAGTATCTTTATTATCAGAATTATAATACACCTCATATAAAAATTCCATGAAGTAATTATATAAATCTTGATTATCATTTATGGTGATGCCCTCATTACTAAAATTAGTACGTACTTTATTCCAGCACCACTTAAAATGTTCTTTTTGTGATTTTTCATTCATAATATCATCACCTAAATACGTATTGAATATTAACATATTCAATGATATTATATAATCGTATAATAAATCACAATAATCTATATCAATATTATTCGCTTCGTATAATGTTGATATCGTACTATGATTTAACGGTGCGTTAATGTATTTTAAAAAATCTGAAGTTCTGTATGACCTTTTCATAAAAAATTATCCCTTATATTAATAAATATAAGGGATAAAAATTATAATTAAAGTATATTATATGAGTTTTTATTTTTTAGTTGTAACTTTTTCTTTACTTGAGACCATTTTAGCTAATTCTTTATGTTTATCTTTATTAGCATAAATGTTAACCTTTGCTTTTTCTTCAGTCATATCTTCATTTTTATCTGAGTCACCTTGTTTTATAGCTTTAGCTTTTAACGCTTCACCAGCTAATTTATAGATATATGCCTCGACATTATGAGTGTTTAAACCTCTTTTTTCAGTGAAATCATGGATATCATCATCTTTAATTTCTCCAAGTTTAGCTATTAATAACTGTTCTAAAGCGGTTTTAACTTCATCAGATAATTCTACCGCACCACCTTCTTTACCCGGCTCATCAATATCAGTTTTTAATTTATCTTCACCAGAATCTTCTGATTCACCATGAATACCATATTTTTGTGCTCTAGATTCTTTTTCATAACCTTCACCATTATTATAATCACCTTTCTTAGGCGTGTTTTCTTCAGGTGATTTATGTTTAGGGTTATTAAGGAAATTACCAATTGCATCACCCATATTCATAGGTGCCATTTTACCGTTTTTATCTTGACCAATACCTTGGTTATTTTCAGTCATTAATGATTTAGTTAAAATTTCATTTTCTGCTAAACGTTCTTTACCAGTAGCGGTACCTAAAGTAGTTTCTGATTTATATTTCATTAACTCTTTTAATCTACCAAGGCTTTCGCTAACCATTGTTTTATCAGATGCCTCTAATATATGTCCTTTACCATCTGACCATGTAACACGATATGTTTCATTACCATCAGTCATTTCAAATGCGTCTATTCCATTTACTCTATAACCTTCTGGTATAAGGTTTAATACATTGCCGAAACCGTTAAATGGTTTTTTAAATTTAAGTCTTTTCATTGTTTATTTATTTTTTAATAACCACAATGCTTCTTTAGTTGCAGCCTCTTTATTATCTATTTGTTTAGTTTCAACTAATTTTTGAGCTAAAGCATCTGAATTTAATTTTAAATCACTTTCAGTTAACCCATAGCCTTTAATAGTCTTTTCAACATCTTCTTGTAATCTAAGAGATTTTGTTTTAGACCAAACATTACCAAATTCTTTGTTTTCATCAATTCTAGCTTGACCTTTAACAATACCTAAAGTATCATTAGATTTATAATTGAATAAATGTTTAATTTTAGCCATATCTTCGTTAACCAATGTTTTATTTTCGCCACGTAATACAATAGCCTGACCTTCGGTTAAAGAACCTTCCCATCTAACACGATATGTCTCATTACCATCAGTCATTTCAAATTCTTTATTATCCACTCTATAACCTTCTGGAATAAGTGTTAATGCTTTTTCCATTCCGTTAAATGGACTTTTAAATTTAAGTCTTTTCATTTTATCTTCTTTTATAGTAGTTTTATTTTCTGTATTTTCAACTGCAACTTTTTTAGTAGAGCCAATTGTTTTGCCTTTAGCAGATTCAATATCATTACCGAATTGTCTAAGAGCTGGGATATTATCTTTAAGTTCTTTTGTTTTTTTAGTTTGTTTAACTAAATTTTTACCAAAATCAGCATTAGATGCACCCCACACAGGTTCTGTATTACCATTACCCTCACCAGTTTTAGGATTCCATTTACCAGTTTTAGTTTCATTACCCATTTTAGAATCACCCTCAATAGCCATTTCTTGTCTTTTTTTGAATGTAGGGTTAACTTCACTATCATATTGTAAGTCTTCCATACCACCATCAAGTTCAGATGTGTTATGAATTTCTTCTTCTTTTTTACTTAATTCACGTTTAGGTGGTACAATAGCATCTTTAGCTTTACTACCAGTTGCTTTATCATATTCACCAAATTTTTTCCCAATTTCAGTTTGGGCAGCTTTATTAACTTTACCCTCTTCACCTTGTACTTTTTTAGTTACATCAATACCCGGTACACTACCTTCACTGATAAAACGATTACGTAATTGGTTCTTAATAGATTCTTGCATAGTATATATTTTTACAAAAGTTTTATTCATTTATTATAAATATCAAATAAATATTATAAATTTCATTATTTTAATGGTTTCTTATAGTTTGAAATTATTGAAGTAACTTCTTCTATCGTTTTACCAGTCTTTTTAGCTATTTCATTGTAAATACCTTCTTTAGAAATTACTGAATTTTTAGAAGATTTCATTTTAACTACATTATCTACAGAACCTTGACTACACCCACCATTTTGTGCTTCTTTATTATTATTTAATTTAGTACAATCATCTAATTTAACAAACTCACCTTTAGGGTATTGGGTATCTGATTGTGCATCCTCGTGAATACCTTCAATCGCATTCTCCGTATCTTGTCCAACCATTTTACCATTTGGCCAAAATGATTTTCTAGCTAACTTATGGTCTTTTTTACTTTTAGCCCAAATTTTAGGTTGTATATATGGTCCAGAACTACCACCATCACCACTAGCACCAGCAACAGTTGTTTCTTTAATACCATTATTTGTACTCCATTGTTGGTCATCATTAGGATTTATACCTTTACTAACTAAATATTTTAATGTGTAAACACCTATATTTTTATCTGGGTACATTTCTTTTAACTCATTAAAATAATCAACCGCATCTTCTTTATACTCATTACCACCTAAAATTTTTCTATCATCTCTATTAAGTATAAAAAATAAATACCCATCTTGATTAATTGTAGTAGTTGTTTCTAACTCACCTAATTGTAATTTACCAACAAATGCACCAGAAGAACCAGCGGCACCAGTTGTTTCGATAACTTGTGATAATACTTCAGCTAATTTTTCGTTAGGCCAAGTACTTAAAATAGCATCTTTAACTTCTTTATCAATTTTAATGAAATCAACACCTTGTTCGAAATCATCTAAACCACTACCCATACTCAAATGTTTAATATTATCATTTACATACCCTTGTATTGCCTCACCATCAATATCGAAATCGTAATATTCATAACCATCTCTAGTATGCTCATACGGTACCTCAGAATAATCAATGAAGTCTTTTTCATCTATATTCTCATAATAAAAATAATATAACCCACCATTATTTTCTAATATAGCTATTTCTGGATTATAATATATAACTTTATATGTAATTGGGACTTTCTTTCTTTGAGTGTATTCTGAATTATCATTATACGGTGCACTTGGGTCGTTCTCTGCTCCAGATGGGTAATAACCACTATCTTCATCAATATCCGTTACAGGTTTGTTATTTTGAGTCAAAGAATCGTATAAATTTTTAATTTTACGTTTTAAATTTTTTCTAATAACTCTAAATTCTTTACCACTACCATTCTCTACAATACTAACAATACCTAAATCACGCATTAATTTATACACATCGTTTCTAGTACTACCCATTTGTTCCCATACTGGAGTAAAACCAGCTTCACCCGGTTTTATCATTAAACCTTTTAAAAATTCAATAATTTCTTTTGCGAAATCGTATAATTCAACAATTTGTTGATTATACACTAATGGTGTTTGTGCTGCTTCAACCCTAAACCCTTTGATTTGTTTACCGTATTTTTTAAAATTACTACTAACTTGTTGACCCAATGATTCTAACACTAGATTAAGTTGTCTTTCTGTTATTTTAATATTTTTTGGTGTATCAAACATTTGAAGCATCTTTGCTTGATTCTCGGTTACTTTAATTTTTTTCATATTTATGAAGATTTATTACTTAACATTGTTTGCCAAAAACCTTTTTTTACCCATAAAGCTTTGAATAACTGAGTTATTACGTTTCTGGTAATATCAACGGTTTGATTCTCTAAATCCTTATTCCCTTTAATTTCTTTTGAAACTAATTTAGAAATAATGTCTTTTAAATCTGATGATTTAATGGTTTTAGTAACCTCATCTTTAATTTGGTCCTTTTCTTCCTTAGAGAAAGTTTCACTCAATCTTTGTTTAATTAGGTTTTGATACATATTTTCTTTTATAATAAATATGTAAAAAGATATAAAAAAGGTAATTATATAGTCATATTAATTGTAATGTGTTCTACTGGAGTTTCTGGTTGAACTAATAAATTATAGTAATTATCGTTTAACTCTGTTAATTCATATCGAGAGTATAATAATCTAGATGGTGTAAACCCACATCACACATAACTGGAGTAGTTTGTACTGGAATATATGGCATCCAAACTAAACCTTCCGATAATGTTGGGTTTGTAAAACTTAATTTTCTTCGTGATTTATAACCTAACCCAAACATTAATTATTTTTTAAATCATTAAAAGCTTTAGCAAATTCACCAGAACATATAATAAAATTAGCACTACCATTCCTAGTTGCGTCATGCATTATTTTACAAGCTTTTTCAATTTTTTCTTGTAATTCTGACAATAATTTCTTTTGGTCTTTAAATGTTAAATCTTTTTTAGATTTATAACCTTCACCGAATGACATAATTAAAATCTTAAAAGCGAATAATGAATACCAATACCTATTTGTAACGATGGTTTTAAATTAGAACCAATACCAACACCTAAATAAGGACCAACACCCCATTTTTTCTGTACAACATATTTATTAAACACAGGGTTTTTTTTAGGGTCTATAATAGCACCATCAATATTTAAAGCATTAAAACCCGGATAATCTGACCTAATAAAAATTTCTAAATTATCACCCTTTTCTCTTAAACCTGTAACTAAACTAAAATTAATTTCATCTTTTGTAATTAATGTTTGAGTTGGTATCACGGTTGAATCTTTTAATCTAAATTTACTTACACCTATAATATTTCTACTATTATTTGCACTATATATTGTATCGTGATGCCAAGCTAAACCATATTCACCATTAGGATAAATAATTACAGTATTTGTAATTTTAATGGTATCACCCGGTTTATTTTTAATACCTAATATAAATTTATTTAATTCATATACACGTCCTTTTTCTTTTTTAAGTTCTGAAGCTAAATCAGCATTAAGTTCTTTAAGACCATTTTTTTCTGTAATTAAAACATTTTTAGATGCTTCTAATTGACCAACTTTATTTTTAGATACTCTTACCGAATCAGATAACGCTTTATTATTTTGATTACTTATCTGTAAATCGTTTTTATTAGTACTACAGCTCCTAAGACTAAAAAACAATATTATACTCATACCAATTAACATAATTAATAAAGTATTACGTTGTTTATCAGTATTAAACCAACTAACAGCTTTTTTTTCAATTTCTTCTTTAATATCTGACATAATAAAACTTTTTTAATTTATAATTTTGGTTTATAATCGGTTGCTAACTTTTGAGCCCAATCATCATGCCAACGTTTATAGTAACCAGTTAAGTGTTGTAACACTTCCATTGAATCATCACTTAATTGCATATTATTAACATTAATATATAGGCCATTAATACCTTCTAATGTACATTGGAATTCCATATTTAAATCTGGTATTGTACCGGATAATACAGCGTTACGTGCATTAGGATATACCTTAAATACATTAAATTGGACCGATTTTGATACAATTTGCATAAATTGTGCTTGTTCTTCTTTTAATTCAGGACCTGTAACATCAATAGCGTCATTCGTTGCGTTTTCTCTAATAATGTTTAACATTCTTTTAGTCATGTCATGTTCGTCTATATTATTCATAGTTTTCTAATTTATTTTTAAATAATTCGTAATTAAAAGCCGGACTTAAATCCGTGCTCTGTCTTTGATAATTGCTTTTGAAAACAATACCACGATATTCATAAATATCATCAACTTTTGTGTTGTGTCCAATTGTTTGTAACGGTATCTTAAATTTATTTGATAAATATTTCGAAAGATATATTAATGATTCAATTTGTTTATCTGTATACCCATCCCAATATTCATGTGTTCTCCAAAGTCTTTTAAACATAGTATCAATATCATTATATTCATTACCTACCCATGTTGTTACCACACCATTTAATACATCATTAATTAACCACCCATTATTTTCCATAACTACAGGAATTATATGGTCATTAAGATTTTTATTATTTAAAAAATCTGAAGTATATTTCGGGTCATAATGCTGATATATATTACCATCTTTACTTATAGTAAACGCAGCGGTTTTTTTATATTCACCATAATATCTAGTTAACCAACCATTATAATGGTTCATACCACTAGAAAATGAATTACCTACAACTATTTGTGACTTTTTTTTAGCCGACCTACGATAATTACATTTAGGTAATTTATAACTTACATCATCTATTTTAATATCAGTTTCAACCATTATTTATCTCTAAAAAATATAGTTTTTTTCTCATTATGTGGTCCAACTCTCATGATTTGGTTATTATTTACTGGTGTAGACTTAATATTTTGGTGTGGTGTTACACTATCAGTTACGACTTCATTACCAGATATTACCGGTTCTTCATCTACAACATCAGTAGAAACCTCATCCACAACATCGATAACATCATCAGATATTACCGGTTCTTCAATTATTTCTTCGGTTTGTTTAACAGGGATAAAAAAATCTTCATTAACGGGTTCAACTTCTTTTATATCATTAATAAATTCTCTCGCAATTTCTTTAGCTTCATCTTCCGACATTTTACCAACAGGAACTTTGAATATTCTTTTTCCCGTACTAGAAAACCCCGGTTCTGGTTGTAACAAATTCATAATGTTTTCATCATTAAAATAATCAATTTCTTCAATATCTGATGATACACCCTTTGGTTCATCATTTATTGGTGTTTCGGGAAATGGTATTGGGTCAGTGGTTTCTACTTTTAATTCATCACCTTCTTTATCATTAAAGTTAACTAATAAATGTAAGAATGATAGTGATATTATTGGTAATAAAGCCCCAGCAAATGCTGCTAACCACCTTCTATGTCCATCAATATCACCAGTATCTACCATACTTAACATACTGAATAATGGGTCAACTAATATAACCCAATCTTTAAATAATTTACTTGTTACATCAACATATTGAAATACAAAAAACATATTACCTATTAATTGAATAAATGTTACTATTATAAATGGTAGGTATATTGCTTTATTATTTTTAACCGCTAATCCAGCTAAAGCACTTAAAGCCGCTATTTCAATACCAACCGATAAATATATTGCCCAGCTCATCGGATTTGTCATTGAATACCAAGTTATAACGTGTGATATCGATACAAATGCAACGAATAATATAGGTATAATATAAGATAATCTTATGATTGTCTTATAATTATTTGTGAACCAATTTCTAATACTACTATACATAATTATTTATTTTCTAATTTATTTATTTCCTTCTCAATATCACTTTGACGATTAACATCTAATAATTTTCTATCCGTTGCTTGAATAAATCTATTTTCCGTTTTAAGACCTTCTATTTTAATTGTTTTATTGATTTTTTCTATAGCTACAGCATTTGAATCAATAGCTTTCTTATTCACTACAGATAGTTGTTCTATTTTACTATTTGTTGAACATGTTCTAAAGAACATGATAAATATTAATGGTACTATAATTACCATCCCATATTCATTTAAAAAATTTCTAAGTTTTTTCATAATTTAAAGTTTTATTATAAATATATAAACATATATTATTCTTTTGTAAAGTTTATTAACATAAAAAAGGCCTCAGTTGAGGCCTTAATTTATTCTTTTTCATTATATATTAAATTATATAAATCGGTCATATTATGTCTTAACTTTCTAATAGCCTTTTCTTTAATTTGACGAATTCGTTCTTTAGTTAAATTATATTTTTCACCAATACCTTCTAAAGTCATTGGCTCGTATAATTCATTTAATCCAAAATATAAAATAATGATGTCTTTTTCTCTATTAGTAAGGTCGGCCAGCATTTTATCTAACTCTTTTCTTATTAATTTATCACTTTCTTCATCTTTTTCAGTTTCGTATGTTTCATAATTAAAAATCTCAATTAACTCATCGCCACTTTCATTTATGATAGTACTTAAAGATGTTGGACGTTCATTTAAAACTAAATCACTTAATTTTATATCAGCTAATTCACCAATACATGGACCATGCTCATGAGTTATCTCATAACGGTCAATATTCTTCTTAATTTGATTTAAACTATTAATAACGTTAGCTGGTAATCTAATTAACCTTGAATTGCAGTTTAATCCGTGTATAATAGATTGACGAACCCACCATACAGCATATGATATAAATCTAAAACCTCTCGTATGGTCAAACTTAATCGCTGCTTTAATTAATCCTTCATTACCATCATTGATTAAATCATTAATATTTGTTCCTTGGTATTGGTATTCCTTTGCTATGGAAATAACAAATTTAAGATTTGCTGTAACTAATTCTTCTATAGCACTAGCATCACCATCTTGTATTCTAATAGCTAACGCAACTTCTTCTTCAGGTGTTAATAAATTAGTTTTTTTTATATCCTTAAAATACCTTGATAAAGTATCATCATTTCCATTAATAAATTTTTTTGACATTCATAAAATCTTATAACTATTGTTATTTATACTCAATATAACATGAATATCACCCAATATACTATGTATATTGGATAAAGTCAATAGTTTTACTAAGATTTTTTTGTTAAACACGATAAATATTTTTTATCATAATCAGTTAGTTTGTCTAACCCTTTATCAATCAATTTATTAATTTCAACTTGTTTTTCATTACTACTCATTTTTTTTATTGATTCCACCATAATTTTATCATCTGTGACTATAATAGCATCACTAACCGATGTACCACTATATTTAGATACGTGTTTTATATCTTTAAGTGAAGTAACTATATCTTTAAGTAATTTAACACTCATATCTTCTAGAATATCCGGGTTATTTTTAATTATCTTCTCAAAAAGTTTTTCATTCGTATCTTTACCATCATTAATAAATGCTGCATAGGAACCACGATTCATTTCGAATAAAATAAAACTCCTATTATTCAACTTGAAATAGTCATTTAATTCATTTACCGAAACGGCACTTGAAAATGTTGCTATTATTAAACCTTTAGCTTGTAATAGATTAACTGATGATTCTGAAATTTTTGTTATCTCATCTTTACCACCATTAATATCACCCAACATTATTAAACAATAATTTGTAAATTTCATATTCTTTTTATTTAAAAATACTAACTTTTTTACTATTTCGCAACTTTATTTAGTAGAAATTGTTGAAATATTGTTAACTTTTTTAATAGTAATAATATTATCGGCCCAATCTCTTATTATTGGGTTGTGGGTTATTAATAAAACGATATCAAACATATCTCTAATTTTATCAAATAATAATTTCATATAATCTAAATTCTCATTTGCGACCTTACCTAAGACCTCATCAAATCCGATGAAGTTTGGTTTAGGTAAATTAGAAACTCGGCTTAAAACGCATCTTAATGCTAATGAGGCAGCTGTTTTCTCTAACCCGGAACCAGATTTAAGGAACTTACGAACATCATCTTTAATTATAATGAAATCTAAGTCATTTTTAGAGTTAATTTCCAATTCAATATCAAAATCAGTTACTTCATCTAATAAACGATGTAATTCAAAGTTAATTAATGGTAATACAGTACGTAATACTAGTTTACTAATACCTTTTTTACCAACCATATCAATATAAATCTTATAAATTTGTTCAACCTTATCTTCTTTCTTAATAACCTCAATTATTTTAGTTTTATTTTCGATTTCAACCTTATTTTGTTCAATATCAGCTTTACATTTTTGTATTTTATTTAATGTAATATCACGGTCACCTTCATTACGTTGAATTTTACCATTAACACCCATAATTTCAACATCTAATTGACGATTAAGTTCTATCGCACTATTATTTAGATTATATTTGTTTAAATCATTCCTTTTAGCTTTTAAATCATTCCTTAATGAATTAATAACTACATCACATCGGTCTTTTTTTAATTCTAATTTATCTTTTTCATCAGATAATTCTTTAGACTGTTTCATAACAGTTAAAACTTCAGATAATTTACTTAATTTTTTAATATATTCACTAATATTTTTTTTAAGTGTGTCTATTTTGGTAGAATTTTCACTTATGTGGTCAGTGTGGTCAATACCAACTAATGGTCTTTTACACATAGTGCATATTTCACTATCTCTTAATTCAATATTTAAATTTTCAAGTCGTGTTATCTCCCTCTCACTAGTTTCTTTATCTAATTTAGAGCTTCTTTGTTGTGATAAAGTATCTTCGTATATTAATTCATCAAACACCACATCGCCTATTTCAGTTATTCTTTTACTATATGTTTCTAGATTAACAGCCTCTAATTTACCTTTTGCAATAATTTCATCTATATCACGATTTATTTTATTTGGGTCTAATTGTATTATAGCATCATCAATTTCTTGTTTACTGGTTAATAATTTTTCTTTTTGACTATTTAATACAACCAATTCTTCATTAATTCTTTTTAGATTAGTTTCATTTGTTTCTAATGCAACACCAATGGATATAATATTTTCTCCATGTTCATCAACTTCATGTCCAAGGTCAATAATATTATAATGATTTGATTTCATTGTTTTACTAAACGCATTATACATATCTCTAGCAGCTTGTTCTTTTTGTTCTATAATCTCCAACCCAATAAATCTAGTTAATAATTTACCTCTAGCAGTCGCTTGAGTATCTATTAAATCTTCTAAATTTTTACCTGTGGCTACTATTGTGGTCATGAAATCACTTTCGGTTCCAATAGTCTCAATTATTCTTTGAGTTGTTTCAATACCATCCTTACCATCTAATAATTTTTCTTCACCATCTGGTAAAATTTCATAATAGTTTACAGTATTTTTTATTGTATACCCACTACCGTCTCTTTTAGGGCTTCTAGTCATAAGTCTTTCAATAATGAAATCATCACCACTAATATCTACCATACCCCTAACAGATAATTCATTACTACTACTAAATTGATTAAATATATCTTCGTTTTTATCTGTTTTTGTTGTTGTACCAAAGAATAAAAATAGTAACGCATCAATACTAAACGTTGTTTTACCACCTTGATTTAATGGCTCTGATGTGATAACATTAATACCTTTTAATTTACTAAATGGTATATTATTATCTTCACCAAAACATAAAAAATTATTAATTACTAAGTGTTTTAAACTCCATGTCCTAAAATCGAATTCATTTTGTTTAAAATCAATTGAATCATTAACTTTCTTATCTAACGCTAGTAATCTATCAAAATCAACTATTTTATTTTCACGGGCTATCCATTCTTTAAATAACTGATGTTGATAATTAATATCCATAATATTTTCAATCCCTACACCAGTTAATTGAATGATATTACCATCTTTGTCTTTTTTAACAGGTCTAAAAATTACATTTACCGAATTTTTTGGAACACCATATTTATTCGAAAAATAATTTCTAACTCTATTTCTATCTTCTCTTGAATACTTCTCTGGTTTATCATCCCAATATATTCTAAGTGATGCTTTATTTGGTATATCTATTTTACTCATCGTATATATCTGTCTTTAAATTGTTTTTATCTTTTTTAATAATAATGTCCTGTTTGTCCGGATTAATGTCCGGATTAATAAGTAAATCAAGAATAGGTACTGGTGGTGATAAACTTATTACTGGTATTATTTCATTAGCTATTGTTGGGTTTGTTCTACCTTGGAACATTTCTGGTTTATACCCATATTTTTCTATTGTAAAGGCCCTTTTTAATAATTTATCTTTAAAACCTTCAATATCAGTAATATTATTCGCATTACAATATTGTAATATTTCATCGTGTATACTAGACATAGTTTACGGGTTTAATAATTCTTCACCGTTATTTTCTATATCATCTAGTGATGATATTTTAAATTTATAGAATCCGTATTCTGATATAATATCCTTTTCTTCAGGTACCTTAGTTTCAATATCCCATAATAAGTAACCATGTTTACTAATACTTTCACCGAAATCTTGTTGTATTAAACTAGATGGATACCAAATAGGTACATTATCTTTATTTATTTGTTGCCTTTTATGAATATCACCCAACATTACAATATCACAACCATCAAAATTGTCTACTTCTACACCATCTTCAAATTCATACCCTAAATTTGTTGTTGCACCAACCATTGGTGCATGAAGTAAACCAATAAATGTTTTATTTGGATTTTCAAGTCTTGCAGCCTCGATATCAGGTCTTTTATTCTCTTCAAAAATAGAATAATTACACCAAACAATATTATCGTCAACATAACATAAACTTTCCTTATAAAACTTAATATCTGGGTTATCCATTAATGTTATTACTGGTGTTAAACTATCTAATCTATCTTTATTATTCTCTAATAAATCGTGATTACCGGCTATAATTATTGTAGGTGCTAACTTAGCACATCGTTTAAGAAACCAAGCTATAAAAGTTAATTGTTCATTAGATATAGTTATTTTTTGGTGAACCAAATCACCTACTATAACTATTCTAATCTCTTCCTTAGAAAAACCACTAATTTCTTTTTTAACACTTTTAAAGAATTCAACAGAAATTTCTTGGTATTCTTCGTGTCGTTTAAATGTTCGAACATGAAGGTCCGAAATATGTATTACCTTTTTTATCATTATATATGTAAATAATTATTCATAAGTAGTAATGTACTCATTAGATTAGCGAAACATATCACTTCTATATTCCAAATCATATGTTCTTTATTACCGATTAAATATAATATAAGTGTTTCAATTAATATAAACCCACCTACAATTAATCCAAGATTAAAATTTAATAATGTTATACCAATATAACACCCTAATATACCACCAATAGCACCCACCATGTGAATGATAAATTTCCATTTAGTTTGTATTCTACTAAATATACCAACTAAAGATAATAACAAACCCGATATTAAAAATGCTGGGCTACCCCAACCAATACCACTTAATATAATGGCCGTAGCTAATATCCAAATGAAAAAACGAAATGTGTTCCTATATCTCCATTCTAAATCATAAAATGAAATTGATATAGATTTCTGTATACCGTATCTACCCCATATATATGAGATATATTCTAAAAAATCGACAATACCTAATAACAATGCAATATTTTTAATCAATTCTAGTGTCACCATACTTACTTAATATTATTTAATTTGTTATGACATTCTCTAATAATAAAAGCGTCCCACATTGCATTATGTTTAATTTTTTTAAATTTACGTGGTATTGTAATTTCACCAACAAATTCTTCTCTTGAAATATCTGGGTCAATACCTTTTTCTCTAAAAGATGTACAAATATCAAATGGAATATAATATACGTTCTCAGGTATGTTAAATGCATGACCAAATATTTGGTTAAATAACATCCAATCATATGTTAAACAATCTGACCACATTTCAATTTCCCCAAATTGGTCCAACCATTTAATTAATTCAATGTGTAATGAATCTATATCTCCAAAATGTTGTATATCACCCGTTTTTTTATCTTCTATTGTAGTCCAAGGGTCTTCTTTTAGTATTAGATTTTCTATTACATTTGTTTTAATCCATTCATCTATTTGTAATTCATCATAATCAAATAACTCAGCATAAAATGTTTTACCACACTCAGATATTAAACCAATCGATATTAATGTTGTTTTTTGATGCAAACCAGTAAATTCGGTGTCAAAAAAAATTTTTTTCTTAATAGTCATAATTTTTTATTTTAATTAGTTTTTCGTTATATATGTTATAAATTTTTATTATATTATTTTCAATATTATTTGTAAACTGTACTTCGTAACGACCACATAATATTGATGATTCAGCATTATAATATTCAAACTCATAAAAAAGTGGAGCAAGAATATGATGAGTTAAAATATTAGTACCACCCATTATACCACTACTCTTAAAAATTTTAGCTGATTGTTGATTTATTTTAGTTAATAAAGTTTTATTCCAATTCATTTGATTGTATAAATTATTACCAACCCATTGTTTATAATCCCATGAATTTGAATCAAATAGAATATAATCATATTTAAAACTAAAATTTTTGGTTTTATAATCAATAAAATCCATGTTATTTACCAGCTAATTCCATTTGATATTTATGATGTTTTAATAACTTTTCAGCCTCATGTTTCATATACATCAAATTTATTTTAGAGAATTTCTCAGTCTTTTTATCGAAATATAAAGCATATAATTGTCTACATTTTCTACCAGTTGAAACCTCATACATATAAGCATATACACTTAATTGTAGTGTATATACCACAAATTGACAATCCTGTAAATGTGAAAATGGTTGTTTTAATGTTTGTTTGTATTGTGAATAAAAGTTAAAAACTTTATTTGTTTTAAAATCACCAACATCAAAAAATACATCATCTATGTCTATAACTAAATCCGATGTACCAGCTAATTTATACTCTTCTGAAAATAAAGCTAGTTCTGGGTGTACTTGAATACCTTCATCTAATTCTAATTCATCAAATGCACGACAAACCCTAACATCAAAATCATTATCCGGGAAAAACCATTTTTTAGCTAATAAATATTTTTCGAGTACTTCGTGTACGTGTGTACCATAAGCATTTGCAGTATCATTAATTTCTTGCCAATAAGCTATTAACCTATCTTTAGACATACCAATATAATCCTTATTTTTCTTTGGGTCTAAATCAGATTGTTTTGATATTGCAGTTGCTACAGCTTCTGTATCAAATTCGTGTTCTATACTTGATATTACAGTAGTAACTGATGTAAAAATTTCACCAGTTTCAATATGATGATATTTATGAGCTATTGGTTCTAATACTACCTTTGATTTATACATATTTCTATTTAATTAATAACAAAGATATATAATATTTTATATTATTTCAAGATATTTATGTAAAAAGAACTTAATGGATAACTATATTAAAAAATTACTTAGAGAATACTATGATGACTACAACGATATAGATATTAGCTCATTCACAGATGCTGATATGGATAATATGGCATACCAAACAGTTAAACAACTTAAAATAGATAATAAAACTAAAGAGTTACTTAAAAATATTAATTGGACTGAAATTAAAGTTTCTAGAAAAAGTAATGACTTTTTACGTATTATTTTACCGTATGGTAAATTTTCTGAAGGTATATACGTGATGATTTCAGTTGATTCTGATGGGTTAAATCATATGCATATAGAATTAGCTAAATCATTACAAAGTTTAGGCTTAGGTTATAAGATTCATAAAGCAGTTATAAATTATATAGGTCATATTTATTCACCAGTAGCTGATAGGAAAAATAAATTAATTAATAATGTATATAATCGTCTATCTAACGACCCAGATTTAGAATGTTTTAGAAATAAAGCTAATAGTGATATTTGTTTTATGAAAAATAAGGTAAATAAGATTTTATTAAGTAAATTCTCTAAGTTAACTTAATATTTAAACCGGGTTAACCTCTTAGCTGTTCGTAATACTTTAATTACTTCCTTCCTACCAAAATCTTGGTGAATTTTAGCGATATCGTAATCACGTGGTAATATAACTATCTTAACTAAATGACCTATTGGTGTATAAAATAATTGTTTATATAAATTTTCAGCATCTTTCTCGGCATCAGCATCTAATACAATGACTATATTACCCTTTGCTTTAGTAATTAATGTTTCTAATAATAAATCTGATATATATTTTCCTAATAACGGTATTGAGTTAGGTGTTACAATGTGGTCAAATGGTCCTTCAACTAAATAAATTGTCGCATCCCATTTTATTTTATTTTCGTTAAATATTATAAAACTTTTATCACTTTCATCATTCATGTATTTTGGTTTAACCCAAGAAAATGCTCTGCCAACAAAATAATTTAATTCTTCACAACTATCATACGATGGTATTACAACACGTAAAAAATGTTTACCACTACTTGTATACCCAATGTTATAATAATCTATTATATCTTGTGTAATACGCCTTCCTTTTAAATACTTCATAGCTTCTTGGTATCTGCTATCGTAAATGTATTTATCTTTAAGTGATAAAAAAGTTTCTGGTAATTTAACCTCAACTAATTGCTTTTCTTCAGAACCATATTTATCTATTTTGGAATCTGGTTTTATTATAAGGTATTGTTTTAGATGTTTTTTCTGACCATATTTCCTAATTAACGATGGTATATACCCACTCATATGGTTGGTGTCCTTACAAGACCAACATTTATAAACACCCTTTTCGTAATTTACTTCTAAGTTACCCTTACCGTCACCACCAATTAAATCTTTATCTGCAGCACAGGCTGGACAGTCAAAAGAAATTTGTCCTTTTTCTTCTGTATGTTTCCTAGGTTCACCTAAAAAATCGGATAATATATCTACTATAAACGAGCTCATTATCTGCAAAGATACTAAAAAAAAATAAAAGTAACAATATTTTTAGATATTTATATAAAAATTAAATATGAATTTAAGTAAATTACTTCGTGAACGATTATTAGAATATGATAATAATATATTAACTGTATATCATGGTACTAATTCAAAACATTTAAATAATATTTTGAATAATGGTTTAGTTGATAAAACTAGTAATTATAATAGTGCTTCGTGGTATATGGTTTCAACTGATTTAAATAGTGCTTTATTTCACGCAACCCCACAAGATGAAGACGATGTTGTATATGTAATTGAATTTAATATACCGGTAACCGATAATGATAGGTGGTTTGGGTTTCCATATTTATGGAAAGGTTATGTTAGAAATGATAAATCGACTTGGTTTGCGTTAAAACAACCATTAACTAAAAATATGATTAATAAGGTACATAAAATAGGTAAAGATATTTGGTTAAAACAGAAAAACGATAAGTATTAAAAAGTTAATATACAGTTTAATGGTTCAACGACTATCTTTATGGTTTGTATATCATCATTTTCATAAGATAATTCACCAAAATCTATCAATTTAATCCTTTTAACATTAATTAACCAATCTTCAATTACAACACCAGTCACATCCAAACTTTTAATATTAAAAGAAAATAAAGGTCCTCTAGTAAAAATACTCCTTTTTTTAGGTAATGAATTATATAAATATTGTGACATAGATGGATGTATAGGGTCATACAATTCAATAATAATATCTTCCCATTTTTCACTATATTTAGGTTTACTTATACTAGATATAAAAAATTCGTCAATATTCCTGAAATTAATTAGAAATCTACTAGTTCTTTTCGGTTCATACATTGGTTGTAATGGTATACCAGAAAATTTTGTCGTTGTATCTCTAAAGAAACTAAATACTTTTGTAAACTTATATCCGGAACCAAATATTAGTCCCATAAACCGTCTTTTCTCATTTTACCCATAACTGCAGCATATGCATCAGTCATATCGTAATTTTCCTTCATTAAGACTTTGTTTTTATCGTATAACCAAATTATTTGTGGTTCCAAATCAAATACTTTTTTCCAAATAACCTCTTTTTTATCAATATCATAAGCATAACCACCAAATAAAACCGGGTCTTTCTTAGCAATAGCAGCTGGAGTGAATTTATTACCTTTTTTATCTTCAGTTCTTTTTTGCATTAATTCTGGAAACCCATATGCTCTAGCATCATATGATGATATAAATTCAGGTACTATACCAAGTAAATCGTAACATGCTTTACTAACCATACCATTAAATCGTAATAATGTAGCTACTGTATTAACATTATTAGACCCTAATAATGGTTCCTCAATTATAATCTTTTTAATACCAATATCAGTATATTTCATCAAAAATTCATCACGAAATATGTTTGACTTAATGAATAATTCTTCCATTTTACTTTCAACCTTCGGTTTAACCTTTGGTGCAATATGATGTAATAATTTTAATTCACCTTTTCTACCTTTATCTTCAAATAAAGAAACTCCAATTGTTTTTGTTGACACATCTAGGCCCATTATAAAATTTTTCCCTTTATTAATTTTATCTTCAAACGTTTTATCTTCCATATTTTTAATTTTTATATTCCCATTTATAATTACCAGCTGTTTTTTGTTTATCGTTACAAACTTTAGTAATACCACTTTTAATATTAACACCTATTTGAGCTTCCTTTATTGATTCCCAAATTTTAATTATATTACCATCTAAATCTAATTGAATAACTTCTTTATGTAAAGCTTTAGCTATTTTATTTTTCGTTTCTTTATTATGTTCTTTACCATACATTGGATGTTTATCACCTGAATATTTACCTTTGTGTGCTTCACTTAATTTAACCTTTAATTTAATCCCTTCATTAACACCATAAATTTCTTCATATGTCTTACCAGTTTTTTCTGATTTTTTACCCTTTAATGATTTAGTTAAATTATTTTGGTGTTCTACGGACCTAGGTTTTTCATTTAACCATGGAATTGGTTTACCACTTTTATTTTGAGACATTTTCTTCTTAGTTTCATCACTATGTTTCCTACCTTTAGTTGATGGTGGTTGGTCACCACCAATGGTAGAATTTGTTAGTCTAGCACCAACCATTTTAAAATACGAAATATAAAATTGTTCCCAAAAACACCAATTATCATTTAAAACTTCATCAATAATTATTATTTCAGGTTTAGTATCATTACTAATTATTTTTCTAATCCACCTATCTTTATAACTATCATGTTTAAATCGTTCTGAGATGTGTTTTCTTAATCTCATTATTGGATTCACACTTTTACCAACATATCTTATTTCATTATTAATAGGGTCAATTAAACCATAAATATATACTTTCACATTTTCCATATATTATAAATATATTAAAAATTGTGAAAATCATTTTGTTGACACATCTAATCCTAAAATCATAAAACTTTTTTTAAATATTTATTATACCGTGATTTTAACCTCTACTCTGAAATACATATTGTTAAGTAGATGAGCTTCACTCAATTTGGCTATTGCGACTAACATTTTATCTTTATCATATAACCCAATTTCAGTTAATTTAGGTGTATCAACACCATAAGTAAAGGTTGGGTTGGTAGATTTTCTAAATTCACTTGTTTGAGCATCGCAAACTATTGATTGACTAATATCTGTTACAATACTATTAAATGAAATAGTTGTTGCTGTTGAATCAATTCCTTCAACAAAACTATTAACTATTTCTGGTTGTGTTATAACTATAAACCCTTTATCTAAATAAGCTACACCTACTGAAGTATCAGCAGTATACCCTTGTGAAACACTGGTGGTGTAATTAAATAATGACTTATTACCAAGACTAAAGGGTTTAGTTGCGTCATAACCGGTTGCCCAACTATTAGTAATAGTACCATTAGGTCGTTTAATAACATCTGAGAATAATAATGTAATATTATCACCAATTGTTGGCGTTATATCACTAGATGTTTCTCTAATATTAGTATCTTGTGTTATATAACTAGTATAATTTCTTTGATATGTACCATAACAAGTATATGTTGCAGCACTTGTTGTTATATCTAATTTAATTGTTTTTCCATCAATTATTTCACCATATTGTGAATTTGGTATCGCAATAACTAAAATATTAGTATTTACTAACCCAGAAATAGCGGTATCAAGATAACCACCATTAATATTTAATGTATTATATTTATTAATATCAGTATTTTTTAGTGGTAATCCAAATGTATTGAAAAGATTAACTAATGAATCAGTTGTATAATTTGACTTATTAACTATGTTTTGTTCTAATGTATTACCAGATATGGTTGTTAACCCTAAATAACCTACACTTTCAATAACATCAAATGACCCACTACCAACAGGTTTATATAAATCCCCAACACTATTATATATTAATTTATTTCTAACACTAATATTATTGGTTACACTATTAGTTGAACCACTATAGTAATTTAAGTTACCACCATCACCCGGTACTTCACCACCACTTAAGGTTTTAATTGTTTGGTAATTAGCGTCAGAATCACCTAGTGAAAAATATGAAACAAAGTCTACATTACTAGTTGATAAAAGTTTTTTTCTTCCGTATGGAGTTAGTCTCGCTGTAACGGTCATTGTTGTTGAACTTGATATATATCCCATTTTAAAAATCTAACGACATTTCGATTGTTATTGTTTCACCATTAGCTAATACTATTGGTTGACTTAATTTACCTATAGCTACTAATGATTGTGTTGTATCATAAATACCAACTTCTGTAACTCTAAGGTCTACTTCTGAATTACCTTTAGTTGGGTTTGATGTTTGATTAAAATTATCACCTAAATTTACTGAAAAAATAGTTTTATATATTGATGAGCCGATATATGTTTTAATATTACCGTAGAAAAACCTTTCATCACCAAAATTAAGCTCTTCCGGTGTTGAATTTAAGGGCATATTTAATTTATTATTCAGACTATATATATTACCAGAGTTTGAAATACCTAATGCATTGGTCAATATAAAACCATTTGTTGCTGGTGTTTGACTTTCTAATAATGATGGGTTTATTGTCTCACCACTATTTGTTGTTATAGCTGAACTTGTGAAATCAACCTCTATCCAAGCATCTGTAGATGGTCTAGTATTTACATCACTAACTATTTGGTATAAAAGTTTAAAATTATAAGCATAAAACCCAATACCATCATAACCACTATTTTCAATTTTTCTCATATATGGTAATAAATCAACATCTTCTAAAATAAATTCGATATCTTTTGATGATGCCGTACTATTAGTTACTTTAGTATATTTTTGACATATTAAACTATTTGTTAAACCAGAACCAGTATTATTTTCTAAAGCGTATGTTAAGTATATTGTTTCATCACGACCTAAAATACCTTCTGTTAAACCAGCTGATGGAGCTTTAGTTTTAGCCTCTAAACTTGGTAATGTCCAGTTTCTATTTGATTTATAAGACATTGCCGCTATTATTTCCTCATCATGTATTGAAACAATTTTTAATTGTGGATAAACCCTACCAATAACTAATGGTGTTCTACCATTTACTAATGTTGGGTCTTCAATTAAATCAACGTATTGTATTTGACTTTCACCAACTATTTGGGTTGACCCAGTAGCTATAAATTTCATACCCATTGTTGTTCCACTACCAGATGTAGCAGTTCTTCTATGATACATTAATGTTGGTAGTTCAATTTCGAATATTTTACCTTCAGCACCATTAATATAGAAAAACTCACCATAGAAATTTGAAATTGTGTTATTAGTATAATGAATTAACGCTAGTGATTTACTTGCGGTATCTAATGAACTAGTACCATCACAAACTACCGTATTTAATTGATTATTTGTTGTATTATTTAAACCAAATTCTAAATATGCTTCCTTTTCACCTAAATATTGGTATGAACCAAAACGTTTATAATCTTCATAGCTAGAAGTTACTGCAGTTATTCCAGCAATATTTTCACTCCACACACTATTCATACACCACACTTTACAGTCATTAATAGAAACTGTACAATTATTTACAAATGATAATGTTCCTGTGTTCCAATAAGCTGATGTTGTTCCAGTACCAAAAACATCTTTAACTTCACCACATTGGTATATATAATATTGTATATCAACAATACCGCCAGAATTGATATTTGGTAATTCTCTATCAACAGTTATTTCATCATTATTAATTGATTTGATTTTATACCATAAATTTGGTGCTGCAACATCGTTTGCATCTATTTCTAAATTACCTAAAATATCGTTAGTTATTTTAAACATAATAAAATCACCAATAGTTAATCCTGATTCTATTATAATTACGGTACCACCACTCATACTAGTATTTTCTATTACACCAGTTGATTTAATATAATCATTAGTTGTTAATGTAAAATAACTATCTGTTGTACCAGTAAAGAATCCTCTTTCTTCAGCTTTATTATTAATTATTGCTTTAACAGTTCTAATATTTGTCATTGAATTTAAAACACTTGTACCAGTTGATACAAAATATTTAATATCTGGTTGAACGTCCTTTGGTCTTAATACTTTACTAGCACCCGATAATGCTATAACAGATGGGTTATCTTCTACAATAATTTCTCTATTATAATCAATTTCAGAATCACCAACAGCCCAATAAGTGAAGTTTAATCCACCCATAGCTAATTTTTCTCTACCAGTTTCAGTTAGTTTAACACTAACAAATGGGTCGTTTGAATTTATAATATAACTCATTTTATCTATTTATTTAATCTTATTTTAATAATAAATACATTGAAAGTAAATAATTAATATGAATTAATAGCATTACTTTGGATTTGTATTGGTATTATCTCACTATAATTTATTGTTGTAATAGTATCACCAATGATTGTAGTGTAATTTTTTTGATTTTTAACTCTATAAATATATTTAGTACCGGCTAAACCAGAAAGTAATATATTAGATGAATACACTGTTTGGTTTTCAATATATTGTGTTTCCCCACTAAATAATATATTATTGAAATTAGTATCGTATATATCACTAACTTCAATTGTAAATAAACCGTTAATATTTTCTGGTTTATTAGCTATCACCCAAGAAATTGTCGGTGTGTTTGTAAAAATATCACCAACATATTCAACACCACTATTATAATAGATATTAATTAAATCATCAATCATTAAATCACCATTTAATATAATTCTTTTTTGATTTGTTATTGATTTATAATAATCTATATTTGGTGCTAACGTTAAACCATTTAATGTGATAACAATATTATCATTTACACTAGATGATAATGTAGTATATATCTCGTACTTACTTTCGGTAGTATTAAAATATACTATATTATTACCTTGATTATTTGTTACACCACTAATAATTGGTGATGACACTTCTATTATATCATTTGTAAACCCATGTGTGTTATTACCATTACTAATAATAATTACTGAAATTATGTCATCTAATTCGGTACCACCACTTATAGTTAATGTATTTGATGATAATTCATATTCTACATGATTAATTAATGTTAACCCATTTAAAGTTACTATTGGTGAGTCGTAATACCCATAATTAAAGATAAAATCTGTTTGCCCAGAATAATCTGGAAATAATGAATAACCAAATATTGTCCCAACGCTTTGATATTCAACAGTATTAAAACTAAATATTGGTTTATCGGCTTCCTTTATAGCTAAGAAATAATAATCTGAAGACTTTTTATATAAACCATAAGAATCACCATTTTTATTTAATGTATTACCTTTAACCCCTAATCTATTTAAAAATTCAGTACCATAATTATATATGTTATAACCTTTAATTATGTATTCACCATCAATCAATAAATTATTGATTGGGATTGACTGAGTTATTGCACTTGAAGCACTAAACGTTGTATATTCAAATTCATTACTAGTATATGTTGGTGTATCAAAGAATATATGATTGTTATTATCATATTTGTATATTTCATAACCAAATGTGGAATTATTACTTATAAACGATTCAGTATTTGCTGTGAATTCAAAAATTAAATCAATTGTTGTTGCTGTATTTATAATATAAACACCCGTATCACCCGTATTTAAGATTTGATATACATTACCACATAAAATAGTACATAACATAGGGCAATCACCGGATATTGTACAACCAGTTATTGGATTAATATCTAAACATAATAATACCTCTAAATTCTCAACACCATATGGTTTTTGAATTGAAAATGAACTACCAGTATATGAATATTTATAGTTAAGAGCATCAAATGCAGTTATAATACTAGTATCTATTTGGTCTTGTGTTATTGTATTAGCTGTTAAGTTAGATGTTGTTATTATATCAGAATATATCATAGAACTATCTATATTAACCTCTAAATACCAGATTAAACTATCAAAACAGCTTGTATTACCAGAAAAACAATTATTCATTGATAATATCACCAAATCATTATAATTAGTACCACTAAAAGTACAAGTTATAACCTCTTCACTTATTTTAGTACAACCACTAATATTAAATTTAGGTGTTATGAAAGTTGAAATGTCTGAACTCATGTTAACATTTAAAATATCACTATTTCTAACGCATGAGTTATCATTTTGTACATATATATTTTGTTCGTATCTCATTAATATGATATATTTAATTCAATAAAACTTGTATTATTTTTTAAACCTAAGTTTTTTGGTGTATCATATTCTATAACATTAGTTGCATACGATAATTCTACAAAATACCCAGTAAATCTAAATAATTTCATATAATCACCAATACCTACAGATGTTTGAACTAACTTTTCGTTTGAAATAGTCCCAACCTTAGTATCGAGTATTAAACCTTCTATATTTATTAATAATTTTGGCATATAATATAAATATTAATCTGATATTAAAGATATGTGATTACCACTATTATTTATTGTATTAGGACCTGTTATTATAACTGTACCCCTGAATTCATTACTATTATTTATGTCTACTATATAAAGAGAATCACAACTAATCGTTTCAACACCATTTTCATAGTATTTAACTGATACATTACCAGATGTTTCTGAAGCAATTGTAGTACCAATCCCATCTAAACTTGGGTCACTACATGTAAATAACGTATATTGTTTATATCTAAATTTACTTTCATCGAATATATTATTTCGGTAGATATATGATGACCCCCAAATAGTAGTTGCCGGTATTAATTGTTCAATTATATCAATCCAATAAGTACCTAAAGACTTACTATATTTAATTAAATCATCGTATTTAAATCTACCACTAATAGGGCAATTATAATCAGATGATGTCATATATTTATCATATAGATATCGTAAAGTTGGATAACTTTGAATTGTTTGTCTATTTTTAACATCAATTAACTCACTTTTAATTAATTTAGTAAATTCATCAGTTGAAGTAATATCATCTATTGATGAAGTTAAAATATTATCTAAATTAACTGTTTCACCAGTTAATAAACAACCATTAGATGATTTAAGATATGAAAATAGATTTTCTTCAATGGCTAATGCTGGGTCTACTTGTAAATCTAATTCTTTAGTGTTAATAATTAATTTATCATCATTAGCACTATAATTTGTTTCTCTTAATAATAAATCATATTTTCTTTCATCAGTTGATGCAGTATAAGACCATGATTTTCTATTATCTATAATTCTTTCTAGATTAAATCCCGGACATTTCGTAATTGATTTATTAGATACATCTAAATGAGTACAAACCCTATTAACGGTTATTTTATCAATTAATAATGAAAAATCAATAATTAAATTATTAATATCAATCCCTAATTTAATTTTTTTATTAGTAAATTTACTAATGGTTTCAATATCATTTATTGTAAATTTATGTGTTATCCAACAAGATGAAAATGTGTTAGCTGAAACACTAGAACCTTTATCACCTAATAAATTAATAACCCTATTAGTAGTTTCAGTTATATTATCACCAACTAGTCTTAAACCAGTATTAGTATTACCACTAATATAATCACCTAAATCAGTTATAGTTAAAAAATTATTTGAATACACAGTTGTTAATTTATTTGGACTTTCATATTTAATAAATTCATCAACAGGGTTTAATTCTACACATTCAATTGTAGCTGTTAATGAAAGTCCATTGAAACCATTTAAAGTGTTTGGTTCTTCAGGTATATCATTTGTATTAAATTCTAATAAATAATCAAACTCTACCTCAAGACTACACTCATCACCATCATTTACAACAAACATTTCACCATCATTATCATTAGGGTTAAATATTAATTTTAAATAATCTGTATTACACGATAAATCCTTCCAAGTACACTTACATAAATCATCATTATATGTAAGACCAGAATATGATAAACAACATTCACGATTTAATGGTGCACCAACATTTGGTAAATCATCAAGACTAGTGTAACCATATACGGTACCATTATCTTTTAATATTATTTTATTTATTTCACAACTCACAATTATTCTTTATTATAAATATTAACTTATTATTTTATAGTTTAATACAATACCCATCTGTTATTAAATTAGACCACATGGTATCATCTTGAACTAATGTTATAGGTGTCCCATCATTATAATGAGTTACTATTAAATTACCAACCATCCACACTTGATTACCTATCTTTACTTGACCATATTGATTACCATCATAATCAAAAACACCAGTTTCTGATAATATAGCATCATCTTTGATACAAATAATAGAACAACCATATCTTTTATCGTTAGCGGCACCAGTAAATTGATTAATAGCACTATTATTCAATAATCGATTATATGCGTCAGTTCCATTGTAATCTGTTGATGTCCAACTATTAAATTGACTATTATAACCAATATATGTACCATTAGTTAATCTATAACCCTTTCCTAATAATGATAAACCACTTTTATTTCTATATTCCTCATAATCAACATTACCAACAGAACCTACAACACCACTATTAGTCCAACAAGTATCTAATGCTAATGATTTAGCAACTAATGGTGTACCACCAATAGAACCATCATAATTATAACCATTATTAGTTAAATAATCAACTAATGTGTTAAATTCAACTAAAGTTGGTACGTGCCACCCTATTGGTGCTAATTTACCAGTACCAACTGCATACCAATTATAGTAATATGATGGATAATCACAAGTTATTGGTGGTGGTATTTGAATAGGGTTTTTCTGACATCTAGTTTCACAAGATTTTTCATCTACTGGTGAATACCCTTCTGGACAACAAGTAGGTGATACAGTTTCTTTAGTCGTACCATTTTCCATTATAAATACCGCATACCCATCAACATCACTATAACTAACGTATTCAGAACCACAATTAAAACTTATTGGTGATTTCTTTATATCTATTCTAATTGAATTATCACAATCAGCACATGGACAACCACATATAGTTGTTTCTATAGTTGGACATGGGTCTGAAATTACTATTGGTGTAATACTAAAACAAGGAGATGTTGTATTAGTCTCATCTACAACATCAATATATAATGTAGGTTGCATTGGACTACTGAAATTAGTATCACAAATATCTAATATCGACTCACAGTAATTGGTATAACCCGATAAAGTTAATGAAGTATTTAAATGTAACTTTGTTTCAAATGTTTTACCATTATATATACCATCACAATCACCAACTTCAGGTGTTTTAGTATAAATAACTTCATCATTAATAAATTCCAAAGAAAGTTTTAATGAATCACCACCCAATTGTAAACTATTTGTATAGTCTATTTGAGAAGGTGTGTCTATCCTATCACTACTAGAATAAAATACAGGGCTTGTGTATACTAATTCATTATCTATATAATATAAAGTCCTCCAATCAACATTAAATGTATATGCTGATATTGGTTCGTTAGGTCTATTTACATCTGTATGAATTAATTTAGTACAAACAGGTGTTTCACCACACGTATCTAACACATAACCCTCAGTTGTACAAGACCAACCTAAATTAGGTCCAAAATCAAAATATTCACCCCTTTTTTCTTTTGTACTCCAAATAACGTTAGCCCCCGTTGAACCACTATCTGTTGCCCCCGTTAATGTAGCAAAATCAATAGGGTCATATATCTCAAAACCAAATGATGACGTATTATCTAAATTTCTACCCTCCATTTCGATAATATATTTACCATATTTGAAATCATATGGGAAAACATACCAATAACTATGATTATAATCTGGTTGTGTTGAAAAATCTACTATTAATTCATGATTAATATAGAATCTACTGTAATTATCTGCAGCTAACCCAATATAATAAGTTTTATCTTCAGTAAATTCATAACATTGAGCAAATCCATTCCAACTAGTAGCCGGATTACCTTTAACACCAATAGTATTTAATCTACTTTTCCAAAAAGTATTAGTACTTGTCGCTGAATAAGGTAATAAAACATTACTTGAATCATATGGGTTATGTGGTGATGAACTTCTTTTAATAATTGGTAAATCAACATTAGTTATATTAGTATAAAATTTACTACCTAAGCTACCATATGATAAGTGTGTATCACCAGCTGTTATTACTGAACCATCTCCTAAAAATACCGCTGACATTGAATCAGAATATAAACATTCCGTTCCATCAGGACTTAAAACATACCCATCAGGACATTCTTGTGTTTCACCACTAGTAACATTATTATTATAACAATTTTCTGTTTCACCAGATAATATAGTACCCCAATCAATTAATGTTGCACAACTAGCTGTTGATGTTACATCTAATATGCCGTTAATAACACCATTATTATAATTACTAAATAAATTAGTTGAACCAGTTAAAATAGTTTCTTGAATTAATGTTGTACTAGAAAAATTAGGTATTAAACATCTAAATTGATTCATATATTCATTACCACCGTCATATGGGCCAATATGTGGGTTATTACCACCTAAAATGTCAATATTTGATTCTGGTCCAGCAGTTTGTCTATACCATAAACCGGCTTTTTGAAAATACATATTAGGTGTATTCCCCAATATTTTAGGATAACCGTCACTATCTATTGGTATATTGGTGATATCAGTATTATTAGTATTAATTTCTAACACTTTTAGAAATGTATCCATATTAATTTTACCATCGGCCTTATAAACATGTTCATTAAATCTAATTAAACCATTTGGTGCTCCAATAAATTTAAAAAAGAATTCTATTGCTTTTCTAGTACCTTTTGATTTCCAAATCCATGGTGTATTAAGAATTATTCTTCTCCACATTTCAATTTCAGCCTCTGCTGGTGTTAAACCAGTTGTTTCACCACTAAAATCAGTTGTTGATGGAGTTAAAAACGATGTTATAAAATCATTACCTTCTAAAGAAGATGTCAAATCCCAACCTAATGTTCTAGCTAAGGCCTTTAACGTGGCATCTGGTGTATTATCTTGTTTATTATAGCTAACTGCATTAACTAAAGCTAAACCGTCTGTAAAATGCTTTATTTCGTCAAATTCTCTACCGTATATTTTTAATGTTTTATCCATTTTTTGTTCTGTCTCATCATCATTGTCTTTAGAAACAGTATCAAAATCAGATATAGCATTACTAACTAAGAATCTAGATATTATATTTGTTTGAATAGAATCTGATGCATCGGATAAATCTAATAAATCTGTAACAAAATTAGTATAATTTGTTGTGTTAAAATCTATATTATAACCATCTGTTGATGGCCATGTTATTTGTTTTTTAGATTCAATAGCTAACCCTTCATCACTCTTAACGGTATATACGAATGTTGATGTGTATATAGGTGTTGTTCTTCTATTTAATAGATATTTCTCAAAATCTGGTAATGTAACAAAAAATTCATTAATTTTAACATCACTTGGTTTTATATGAAAATATTGTATTTGATTTAACGTACCACCAGTAAATGGATTACCAATCACTTGGAAATAAATATAATCATTATTAGATGATGTTGCCCCAGTATAACCAATAATATTATATTCACCTGTAGAACCAGAAATAACATAGTTATTATAGTTAACGGTTAAATTTCTTTTATCATTTTCACTAGTATATGTATCTAACGTAACACCATTTTTTAAATATTTAATACCGTATTTATTATCTAAAGTATTGGTGTTAGTTTTAAATGTAGATATGTTTGTTATATTATCATAGGAATAATTTTCAACGGTATTTTCAACGTTATTAATTACTAATGGATTAACAAATATTGATGCCGGCCAATTAGAAATTATATGTTCTAAAGAAATACGTACAAATTCTCTTAATGAACCAAAATAAGCATAATTACTTAAATTACTTTTATCTAAATTTAATTTAATTTTAATATTATCATTTATAACTGCTAATTGTGTTTCAGTTAATTCTAATGTATTTAAAGTTACAAAATTAGAAAACTTATTAGTTTTAAATAATTTACTTACTTTAGGGTCATTATTAATTGTAACATTAAAACTACCACTAGTAAATAATGTTGTACCATCAGAACTTGTGATTTGTTGGCCAACAAGTGAATCTGAAAAATTACGATATTCGATGTTACCATCATAAAACACTCGTTTAGCATAACCAACAACCTTTATTTTCCCATTACCCATTTTTTATTATCGTTTAACACTTTTATAATATCCTCAAAATAAGATATTCTTATTAATTTTATTTTATTTTTAGAACAAAAATCATTTTTTATTTCATCATTAATTTTACCCCTTTTAAAACCAAGTTCACCACCAAATCTATTAATTGGTTTATAATGTTGAATACCATCATATTCAATACAAGTATTAGTTTTAGGTAAATAAAAATCAAATGGTAATAATTTCTCATTATAACACTCATTAAATTTATATTCACTAATAAACTCAATATTATTTAATAATAAATATCGTCTAATATTTTTTTCACCTTTAGATTCTTTACATATTGGACAACCCTGACCTTGTAAATGATTACAAGGGGTTTGTTTAAATAACCCATGTTTATCACAAATTATTTTAATCTTAGTATTACTATTTATATAATTAATATTAGAATAATTATATTTATCACCATGTATTAATTTAGCTTTTTCAATAAACTTATCATTATTTAATTTAAGTTTACCACCACACTCAGGGCAACCATATTTAAAAATATGTGAACTTGGTTTTTGATAGAATTCACCATGTATTGGACACACTATTTTGACATCTAAATCATATTTAATATTATTTTGTGTAATAAATTCATAATTATATTTAAAATTATGTTTTTTATTGGATATATTAACGAAATCGTTGATTGTTTTATCTCTACCAGCACATTTTGGGCAACCATCACCACTTAAATGTCTATTTGGTGATTGTTCAAAAACACCGTGTTCTGTACATATTATTTTAATTTTTGTTTTAGCATTAATATAATCTACCTCAGAATAATTATATTTATCGCCATGTATTAATTTAGCTTTTTCAATAAACTTATCATTATTTAATTTAGTTTTAATATTTTGATTTAATCTAGCACATTTTTGACACCCACAACCATTTAAATGATTAATGGGTTTTTGTTTAAATTCACCATGAATAAGGCAAACGATTGATACTAATGTAGTGTTATTTATATAAATAACATTATCATAATTGTATTTACTACCATGAATATTAATAGATTTTTCTATAAATTTTTTTACATTACTCATAACTATTTTACTTTAATATAAATATCATGAATTAAAAATAATTACAAAAAAATCTATACTATATTCCATTTAATTAAACATTTGATATATCGTTAAATTGTTTTGTAAAATCTATACTTGCTCTTTCTTCTCTAACCTCAAATAATGGTTTACCACTATATTGGTCTTTAATTTCATAAAGATTCCATTGTTTATAAATTTCTTCATTAAAATTATAAACTGTGTAAACACCATCTTCAAGTGATTTAGTTTGAGGTCCTAATATACCATATGCTAATGTTTCAATATCATGTTCAACCATTTCTATTTCAATCATTATCGGATTGAAGAAAGTATTGGTAATTATAATTTCTTGATTTGTTTCACCTATATACGGTACGGCATTTGGTTTTACATTTGGTGCCGAACTTGGTGATACACTAAGAAACGTTAAATTAGAGTTATCATTAAATCTATAACGTAAAGCTTTTTGATTCGAATTACTTAAATTCGAATTTACTGGCTCAACTTTATTATTAGATGTTATAATTCTGAAAAAATTTCTTATTTTACGTTCAGTTGCTGACGGGTCAGTACTAAGATATTCTATTCTATAACCAGTTAACCCACCATTTTCAAATAAACTACTAAATGTACTAGGTACTGTAGACATATCTAATACTAAACCTTTAACATTTGGATATGCTGATAATACACCACAATCAGTGATAGTTGTTCTAATTTCAATAGGTTTAATTATTATAGTGTAAATACCCTTTTCACCAAAATCTTTTGTTAATAATTTTAATGTATATAAACCACCAAATATTTCATTAGTACCACTCGTTTTATTTGGATTTTCCATTTTTATTAATACCTCACTAGGTACTAATTTTATTAATTCAGTATTACCTATTACACCTCTAGAAGGTGTGTAATGCATAAATATCTCACAATCGTTAGGTGAAATATCTGCTGGTCTTATATTACCGTATGTTCCATTTGCCATATTATATTATATTATTTAATGTTATCGAACAGTTACACCTTTTAGATAAATTATCTTCCCAAGGTATGAATTCTAAATTAGTTATATTACCTATAATTTCAGGTTTAATACCTTGTTTAAAACCTTCATTTATTGAAAATTTATGGTCTAAATGATAAGCACCTTCTTTACCACTTACACCTCTTTTATTATAATTATCCAATAATTTAATTACTTGTTTATTAGTTATATATAACACCTCTCGCTTATATTTATTATATTCGGGTAGTAATTCAAGATATTTATCATATGAAATACCTTTATATCTTTTAATTAACCCAACACTAACACCTTTACTTTTATCACGTCTATACCCAGATAAACCTATGTATTTACTTACATATGATTCAGTTAAATTTAATTTTTGAGATATTTGTAAATAATTATTATATTCTTCTTTATATAAATATTCAATCATTTCTTTCTGGTCTTCAGATAATATTACTTTTTTACCATTACTATTTGAATTAATATTAACACCATTAGATTTTAATAATCTAACTATTGATGGTCTACTACTACTATATAACTCAGATATTTTAGTACATGATAGACCTTCATCTAAAAATAATTTTTTAATTTTATTAATGTCAGAATCAGATAATTCAATTTTAATATTATCTCGGTCATTAACAAAAATATTATTCTCTATTAATATTATTTTAATACTGTTTTTACTCCTTTTCAACACAACACCTATTTTAGTAATTGACATACCTGATTCGTATAAAGAAATTATTTCATTAATTTCCTCATCATTATATTTTTTCATGGTGTGTTGATTACTCATTTATTATTTATTTTCAGTTATATATTTTTCTACTTTATTAATATCTAATACCATTAAATATTGTTTGTAAATTCTATTTAGTGAATTTAAAGAATTAGTTATATCTTTATTTTCATTAATTTTTCGATTAATAATTTTAAGTTTAAATTCAACTTTATTCTTAAAATATTTAACGTTTTCATTTGTACTTAATGTTGCACCCATCATTTTATTTAATTAATTTATAATATCCATTACCATATATTTCAAGGTGGTCAATACTTTCAATTTCAGATAACTTTAAATGCGGTTCTAAAACTGAAGTATTTCCTCTTTCTATAAATACATCACTTTTTACTTCTGGTGGAGAAATTATACCTAAATATATTTCTTCTTTAGTTAAAGCCGATAAACTTATATTTGTTTCGTTCCAGCCTTCACTTTTAATTTTAAATGTTGATAGCGGAATCCTTACACTACCATTAATAACATCTTGTTTCCTAACAATTCTTATAGAATTATAATCATTATATAATATACCACCATTCTGATTTTCAGTTCCAAGATATGTATCATTATTACCATCTACTGTATAACCAGTTGGACCAATTAAACTTGTTATTTTACTAATACCATCAATAGTTTCACCTTTATAATTTATATATTCACCACTATTAGGAATAAATGATGTATTATATGGGGTAATTCTATTATATGATTGATATGATGTAATTTTAGAATCAGTATAACCAGTAATTACTGGATTAATAGTACTAAAATAATCTTCAACAGTTAATGGTATATCAGTTGAAACTGATGTTGTAGCACTAAATGTTGCATTAATAGTATCGATTTCATAATTATACATAACACCGTTTAATGGGGTATAATCCGCATCAGTAAACATACCCATATCATCCATATTTTGTGTAATCATAAGATTGACATATATAGTTGATGCCATGGTACCATAATTAACACCCGGTTGTCTACTAATTAAATCCTCGATTAATATTTTTCTTCTAATTAATTCCATTAAAGTACTTTAATTTCATATAAATTTATTGTTGCTGAATCATTATCTAATATTATATTATTAACATCATCTAATTGATAATAATATTTACCATTAATGTCAATCTTTAACGTGTATTTAATATGTAATTTATTAACTAAATTATCAATCGTTTGAGGTGTATTGCTAATCATTAAATTATAAGTTTTTCCATCTTTTGCATTGTTAAAACTACATTTCATATAAATTTCTTTTGGTGTATTATATGAGATATCTTCTTTATAATCATATATATAATAACCTTCTGTAACACCACTTGGTATTGAAATTGGGTCATCTAATTTAAATTCTAATGGTATAATACTAACATCTTTTAATTTATTCGCTGTTGTGTACATATCATTTAAAACTCGACAATATAATGTTGAAGAAAATAAATAATTTTGGCTCGTTAATATAGGACTATCATAAAAATCTAATTTTAAAAAAGATTTTTTCAAAACATTTCTCCTATAATAAAAATCATCGTTTTCAAACCAAGCGTTATCATAATTACCACCATTATTCAATATAATCTTATAGATAATAGTTATTAATTCATTATTATTAAAATCTACTGGTGAAAATCTAACCATCTCATAATCTATTATTGGATTTATTGATTTAGTCATTTCAATATCAACAAAAGTCGTTTCAATTAGTTCAGATTGGTCAATAGGGTATGCTTCTAAATTAATAGGAATATTAATAGTGCTAGCACTTGTTGAATCATTCAACTTAAAAGTATATCTATGAACAATATCCATCCACGTTTTTTTTAATTGTATTATTGTCTAAATTTATTTTATTACCAAAAATATCTGTTGGTTCTATTGTTTTATATAAACCATATATATTAAAAGGGTCTTGTCTCCTTAATTTTAAAATCACATTACTATATGGGTAATGCGAACCATTTAGAAATGGATAATCTAAAATTTTAGATTGACCATCGTTCATACCAATATCTAACAAATCTCTCCATAAATATCTGTTACCATCTATTTTTTCAGCATAATCAGGTATACCAATAGTATTATTATCACCTTCTTCAACAAATGTTGACCAATACCTTAATTCTATCTTATGATGAGGTTTATAATAATAACCTTCAGCATGTTTCATTACGTCTCTATTAACTCTATTAAATCTATGTCTAACTTCACCTAATAACACTTCAGATACATTTAATTTATTATATTCAACGACATCACCATAAAAAACATTATCATTACTTAAAACATTGTTTTCAATACTATCATTACTTATAGTAGTAATATTACTATTATGAATTCTATTAATATCTGGTATATCTAATGGAACTGTATTAAAAAATGGGATTTCAATACCTGAATCAATATTACTAAAACCATTATTATTTTCTTTTATTATTGTTAAATAAACCTCAGATATTGGCCGTCCTAAATTATCTTTATAAATTGATGTATCAATATCTTTATTAAAAACTACCTGACATAAATTATCACTAAATAAATTTTTACTAAATGCTATCGGATAAACTTCATAATCATCCTGACCACTTAATTTTTCAAATACCCTAAAATAATATTCAGATTCTTGTCCATTATATACTCTTTTCATTCTAGAATTAATACCAACAATATTTGATGGTGATGGTAATTCTATAATAAACACATAATCTTGATTATCACCATTATCTTCACCTGTCCTTAACACGTTATAGTTATTATTATCGATATTAACAACATCACCTTTATTTAAACCATGTTTTACTGGTGTGGTTAAAGAAATGTATTCTTTAGACCCAATATTACCAACATTTTTGTTTATAATTAATAAACCACCATTAACTAGTGTATGTGTTTTATCAGTTGTTGATGGATACGTTAAAAACATATTCCAGTTTTTAATTTTATTCTTCGGTGCAAAATTAAAAACTTCCCTTTTAGGATATAAATCTATAAATTTACATGTGTTATTAGTTACCCAAGCTGGGTTAGTATAACCTATCCAACCATTTGAATCAATTCTATAATTTTTAATACAATCAACTGAATTATTAAATAATGTGTTACCATCACCATCAACCATGAAAGTATTACCACTTAAATACCATAACGTATCAGTATTATTAATACCATTATTATTAATATCAGTTAACACATTTGTTAATAAGCCGTTTAATGAAATTATAAATCTATAATTGGTTGATGAATTTCTCTCTTTATTAAATTGTTCACTAACATCCAAAATTCTATTCATATCACCAGATGGTAATAGTCGATTATTTTGTGTTATATTTACACCAATACCAGTATCTGTATTAACAGATGATTTAGATAATTCTTTACCTAATCTATGTTTTATTCTATCACTCATATTATTTACAGTTAGTGAAAAATTTAGAATTAGCTTTATCAATTGCTGACTTACCCGGTATAATACCAAAATAAAAGAATAATGAGCCACCTCTCGGTATATTTAATGTACCTCTCAAATCTCTATATAAATTATAACCGCTATTTATATCATTGTATCCAGTATGTTTATAATAATAACCACTATTATCATAAAAATTATCCGTTTTACTTGTAAAATCATTCATGGTTAATCCCGGAGTATTCATACAAATAATTTGTTTTCTTAATGTTGTATCATTTATATTATCATTATCAATTAATGATTTACTATTATTACCTAAATCAATACCTAATTCACAACAAGTATTAATATTGAATCTATTATTATTACTAACATCAAATCTAATACAACTTATATTATCAAAAAATAATGGTACCATTGTTTGCTCATCAGTAGCATCAGTAGCATCATTAATATATTCTGGTAGTTGGTAAGTTGTTGGTATTAATGATTTATATATATTTGGTATACCATCAGCATCACATTCTTTTATACTACCTAATAATAAAATATCTGTTGGGTACAATAGCCCATTATCATATAACGATGGGTAATACAACTCATCATTATATTTTTTAATAATACCATTATTTAAAGGTAGTGAACCATCATCATTATGTTCGTCAATACAAGTGTCTAGAATATATGCATTATTACAGTCAATATCTGGATTTGTCGCACAATCATAATCACAAAACTTTTCCTTTTCATTTTTTTTATGCTTATATTTTAATAAAGGAAAATATAACGAACCATTAATCCAATCATTATAAAAATCAAATTCAAATATATTTAAATAATCACCTAAAATTAATTTTAAACTATTTTTTAAATTTTCTTTGTCGTTAGGACTACCATCACAACCCGGTTTATATAATACAGTATCTATAGTTATTGGTATACATTCAATTGTATTTACACTAAAATCTTTTGGTCCATCCCCACCAAATAATGAGGAAATTGCACCAATAATTTTATTAATAACATGTATTATATCGTTTATAGCACCAATAATTTTATTCATAGCCCAAATTATTGTACTATTTATTATAGCTATTGTATCAATTAATATTGTTATCATTGTACATATAACCATGAATAATGGGTTTATATCAGTATCAATTCTATTATATGGAAAAGGTGTGTGGCTACCACAATCATCAACATTTTTAATACCAACGAAATTTCTATTATTTTTATTATTATTATTAGGTTGATACCTAGTTATAAGGTTTTTAACAGTATATAATTTATTCCATTTTAATTCAACAAAACTTTTATCATTAATTGTTGTTTCATCAAATGTATAATCAACGTCATTTATATTACTTGGGTTATTTGGTATTAAATAAGCTGCTCTAGTTCTTAATCTACCTTCATCACCCGTTACATCCATACTTACCCTAAATCTAACTTCAGCTCTAGTTGGAACACCTTTATTAGGGTCTTCAGAAATAACTAAGTTACCAAATTCATCAGTAATCATATAATCTAAATTCATAGGTATTTGATAACTCCATGTACCATCATCATCTATTACACGTCCACCTTCAACATCAAATCTTTCAACTTCATTATCTATTGTTCTACGAATCATCTCAATTGTACCTTCACTAGTTACAGTTTCACATAAATCACCACTTTTTTTACGTGGTCTACAGTTTTTATTTATACTATGTTTATCGTTATCACTAAATAAACTACCTATGAATATTGCGGAAGGTTGAAAAAAATAAGGTATATTAAAATCAACTCTAGATATCCCAACTTCACAACTATCAACATCACCCCAAAATGGTTGAACATTGACACCTATATTAGATGATTTAACTTGAGTTAAAGAGTCTAAATTATTACCACTTTTAAATTTAGTTGGTGATTCAAATTGTTTTAATGTTGAACCTTGTCTAGTCATATCATAAGGCCTTTGTGTCAATAAACCTAAATCGGATAAGTCACAATCCATATGTAATATTTGTTGACCGGTTGGTACACCAAATATCATATAATCACCAGAATTATTAGTTGTTGTTGTAAATTTATAATATTTTTCGAAAATTTCTAATAATATATCATTATCTAGAATTTCTCGTTTAGTTGGCATGGTTCCAACTGGTACATGACATTCGTTCTGAGGTTCATTGGTTAATAAATTATATCTAACACCATTACTGTTTTTATCAGTAACAAATTCATATGGATATAAACCAATTATTTCTTGATTTTCTTTATCATCATCACTAATAGGTATAAAAACAGATATTTTAGCATTTGGTACACCAAATCCATTATTAGCTATTACTCTACCAGTAATAACACCATAATCAGCACAAAATTTACGATACACTTCATCCTGTGATATTTTTAATGATAAAATTTCAATAAAATCAAAATCTTGTTCAAGTTTAACTTTAATAAATTTATCACCACCACCGGGTGTTGTTCGTATTCTTATATTTTTATCCATATTATTTTATTTTACAACCTCAACACCAATTAATTCATAATCTTCATTGTTTATTGGTTCTTGGTCATCAATCTCAACTTTTTTTATATTTTTATCTTTTATTTTTTTTATTATACTTAATAAATCTAATGCATCATTACCACTAGTAAAATAATGTTTAAATATAACCACTACTATTACTGGATATAATATAAAACTCATCGCTATAGTAACTAAAAATAATAATATCTTTATTAATATATTACGACCATTTCTTTTTTCCGTTAATTCACCAGTTATATCATCATTAACTATCTTTTTTTTACAATTACATCCCATACTATTAATTTTATACTAAAATATACACTTTTTAAATTAAAAGGAAATTATAATTATGATTTAACCCTAATTTTTATATCTGTTTCAGGTATTTTAATTTCGAACATTGAAATTGGGTCACCGAATAAAGTATATTCACCTAATAAATCTATTTGTTTTGTATCTTCATCAACATATGGTTGTGCTATTTCATTTATAGAATAGTTTGCACCACCAACTTTATTATACACACGTAAATCGATTACATTCAATACACCACCAACATTATTAATATCTTCAATTAATTGACTTAAATAAATATTCTGACCCATTTCGTGGTCATTGATATCCATATACGTTTTTATTTTATTAATAACTTCAGAAATTATTTGAGATTGTTGAAACTCCTTTTGTATAAATAAATCCACTTCAAAACCTAAATTTATTATTTTACCATTAGATATTTCAACATAATCATTAAGCATTCTATAATCGTTTAAATATTCGGCTATATTATCTCTTAAAGTATTTGTAGATATATTTGTTAATTTAGTGCTAGCATCTAATGCTAATATAGCAACCTTTATTTTATTTTGTTCCTCGTACACACCACATCTAAATGGGACACCAAATTTACCCGGCATTAAAGCAATTCTAGATTGATAATCTTTAATAGTAACAGCTCTATTTTGTGCCGCAAAATTATATCTAACTAAATTTCTAATTTCTTCAACAGATGGTTCGTCTCTACCACCTAAACAAGGTATTGGATTGTTTACTGTTAATGAGTTTTTAACAGCTGTATTTATTGTTTGAGATGGTCCATTAATTACCATATCAATAATACCAACTGATTTTAATGTATTAGGCCCTAGATTTGTATTACTACCACCACCAGTTCTATATTGTATAAACATAGTTTGATTTGGTGAAACTGTTATACCTAATGATAAATTATTAATGAAATCACCTATTTTATCAATTAAACTACCATTAACACCAAATTGTGTAATAGAGTCAATATCTTGTGTACCACCACCAAAAATTAATTTTGTAAACCCTTTATCTGTTTTTTCAGTTATGAAACGTTTCATAACTTTTAAGTATTTACCTGTTTTAATACCAGCATTGTCACTATTTTTAGTCTTATCCTCAACAAATATTTTATCCTCAGCTAAAGCATCAACTTCATACCATCTAAGATTTTCATCTAGAAATTGTGATATACTTGGTGTTTTAGTATAATCAGTACCCTCTAAATTTATCACGTAATCAACTGATAATACATCGTTATCTGGTAATAAAACTTCTAAAAATGGTTTCACATCTTCAGATTTTAATATACGTTTATATACTTTAGTTACACCATTCAATACAATTTCTCGTTTTGTTATAGTATAATTTTGGATAGTACCATTACTATCAACATTTGGTATTATTAACCTATTTGGTAACCCACCAGTAGTAAATGGTGATGAAAAATCAATATCATCAATTGTTTCAAATACTTTACCGGCTCCAATTGCTTGTGCACCTTGTCTAATAACAGGTGCATATGATAAATCAAAGGTATCACCATATACAGGAACTTTAACTGACCAATCAACTATACTAATAGAAGGTCGTTTACCCGGAACTTTTAATCCAAATGTTCTAGCCATAGCAAGAACTGATTTTTTCTCTTGAGCGTAATCTATTTGAGTTTCTTGAAACATCCTATCTGTATGAAAACTTAACACATCAGCTACAGCGGCATTAAGTTCTATCATCATCATACCAACAGATGCATCATTAAAATCTGATAATATATCTGGATAATATTGTTGAATAAATCCAATTAATTCTGTACGTATCTCAGCGAAATTTCGTGAATTGTAGTTAATTTTTCTAGGCATAATATTTTATATATTTATAATTACAAAATCTGATGTATTAAATACATCTTCTGTTATTGTATAATCTATTCTAACAATAGCGGTATACTCGTTATCAGTATCTTTATCGATAGTTACATCATTAACTACCAAATTAGGTAAATAAGTTTTAACTACAGTGGTTATTTCTTCTTTAATTCCAACCTCAGTATACCCATCAAGTGGTTCGAAAATATATTTAAGTAAATTGGTACCAAAATTAGGCATGTAAAATCTTTCACCTTTTGTGGTTAAAATTAAATGCATTAAATCAGATTTAATAGCTTCTTTATCAGTTTCAGTCAATTCAAGAAAGAAACCTTTTTTACTATTAACAAATGGAAATTGGATATTTATGTATTTTTTAGCCATTATAATTCTTTATTACATAAATATAATAATAAATTATTTTAAAAAATAAATAGTGATAAAAAACAAAAAAAGCGTCAAGATTTCTCTAAACGCTTTTATATTGTTAAATAATTATGTTTTTAATATTTAAGAGCATTTGCTCCAACCACAATCACAAGATACACACCCATCTTGATATTTCAATTTATCATTAGAACAATCCGGGCATTTTAATCCTTTAACTTCGGTACCATTTTTAATGTATTTTTTCAACATTCTTTTAATACCAGTTTTCCACGATGAAATACCGTCTTCATCTAGATGTAATGTATCCACTAAACTAATCACATTTGGAATTGGCATACCATGTCGTAAAATCCCAGATATTAGCCTAGCATAATTCCAAAACGCTGAATTAAATGCTCTATTAAGACCTTTCATAGTTTGTTCGTAACCATCTTTATCCGTATAAATAAAATCATATCTTGAATTTTCAGAACCGGCTTCTTTAACTTTAAGAATCCAACCCTTTTCAACATAATTAGGTATAGGAAAAGATTCTTGTATACCAGTAAATATCTCATATGGTCTTTTTTCTAATAACCCAGTGAATCCAATCCATTTTTCATGATTATTTTGAAATCTTAAAATATCACACTCTAATTTTTCAGGTCTTTTAGGTGCATTAGTTTCTTTAATTATCTCAGACACTGTTTTATCTTGTTTTTTATCAGAAATTAACACACCAGAGCGTGACCCATCTCTATAAACTGTTATACCTTTACAACCAGATTCCCAAGCCGCAATATAAACTTTAGCTACAATATCTTCAGTTGTTTCTTCAGGTAAATTAACTGTTACACTTATTGAATGGTCTACCCATTTTTGAACACCACCTTGCATGGTTACTTTTTCTACCCAATCAACATCAGCTGATGTAGCTTTATGATAAGGAGATTTTGCTATAAGTTCTTTAAGTTCATTTTCAGAATATTTTTTAACTTCATCAAGGTCATAACCTTTAACTCTTAACCATTTTAGAAATTTTGGGTGTATTACAACATACTCTTCCCAACTATCACCATTTTCATCAGTAAAATCAACTCTAGCGTTTTTATCATTAGGATTAATTTTTCTTCTACGTTTATAAATTGGTAAAAATACTGGCTCAATACCTGATGTTGTTTGTGTCATTAATGAAACAGTACCAGTTGGTGCTATAGTTAATAATGCTATATTTCTTCTACCTATTTTTAGTAATTCCTTTAATTCACCATCAGCTTCGCATAACCTTTGAATCATTGGGTTATTAACTTCTCTTTCGTAATCCCAAACTTCAAATGAACCTCTTTCTTGTGCCATATAACAAGATGACTTATAAGCATTTATTGCTAATATTTTATGGGTTTCAATAGAAAATTCAGTAGCTTTAGGTGTACCATACGTTAAACCTAATGCAGCTATCATATCACCTTCAGCTGTTACACCAACACCAGTTCTACGACCTTTAACTGCCATAATCTTAACATTTTCCCATAAATTTCTTTCAATAACCTTAATTTCATCTGGTTCAGGGTCATTATCTAATTTTTCAATTATAGAATCAATTTTTTCTAATTCTAAATCAATTATATCATCCATCATTCTTTGGGCCATTTGTACGTGTTTAGCAAATAATACATAGTTAAATTTAGCTTCAGGTGTGAATGGATTTTCAACATACGAATATAAATTTAAAGATAATAATCTACAAGAATCATATGGACATAAAGGTATTTCACCACATGGGTTTGTTGAAACTGTTTTAAACCCAGAATCACTATAACAATCTGGTATTGATTCATTAATTATAGTATCCCAAAATAAAATACCGGGTTCAGCTGATTTCCATGCATTATGAATAACTTTACCCCATATACTTTTAGGGTCGGCAAGTTTAATCACTGTTGGATTTGTAGAATCAACTGGATATTGTTGTGTAAATGATGTGTTATTTTTAACAGCATTCATAAAATCATTACTCATTTTTAATGATATATTAGCACCAGTAACTTTACCAGCAGTTAATTTAGCATCAATAAATTTTTCAGAATCTGGGTGTTTAACTGAACATGATAACATTAATGCACCTCGTCTACCATCTTGTGCAACCTCACGAGTTGTATTTGAATAACGTTCCATAAATGGTACTAAACCAGTACTAGTTAACGCAGAATTTTTTACTGAACTACCACTTGGTCTGATATGTGATAAATCATGACCAACACCACCCCTACGTTTCATTAATTGAACTTGTTCTTCATCTATTCGTAATATAGCACCATACGAATCATATGGATGACCTAATACAAAACAATTTGATAATGAAACTATTTGTTTTGTATTACCTATACCCGACATAGGTCCACCTTGTGGTACGATATATCTGAAACCTTTAATAACATCAAAAATTTCATCTTCTGAAAGTGGGTTAGGATAATTTTTTTCAACTCTAGCAATTTCACTAGCTAATCTTCTATGCATATCATCAGGTGTTTTTTCATATAAATTACCATCTGAATCTTTTAAGGCGTATTTATTAATCCACGCATCAGCTGCTAATGTATCACCTTTAAAATATTTAATTGTTTCTTTTAATACCTCTTCTCGACTATAGGTATTATTTATATTTGTTATTATTTCGTTTTTTTCCATTATTTTTTATATTAAAACTATTATTACTCTTTACTATTATCCCCCTCATCTGGTCCGGTAAGGTCCAAATCTTTAGCATTTTTAATTCTATCTTTTAAAATATGATGAGCTAACAATGCTTCATTAATAATTGCTTGTTCTTCAACACCCTTTATTTCTTGTGCTTTTGAAAATGGTATACCACCATCGTTATCATATGTCGCAATATGAACTTTTGAATTATCAAATGTACAATTTCTAAATATAATACCATCAGCACCAAAACGAGATTTTAATATTGCCATAGTTGCTGAATGGTCTTCTTTTTGTGCTAATGTTTTAGCTATAGATACTATAAAGTGACCAATTTGTCCTTTTTTAATTGAACCACCAATTTGATTAGCTTCAACTAACTCAGCACCAATAGAACTTCTATTACCTTGGACTGCAGTCCAACCAACTAATTGTAATTCATCAAGCATTGATTCAAATTGTCTCATAATATTACCCTCAGCTATATTATTATCTGTAAAAGTACGACTAGGTGCTACACAATCTATATAATCTAATAAAATAACGTCTGGTTTAAAACCTTGTGATATTTGTTTTTTTATATATTGTCTAATCATTGGAATTGTAGTACCGTCACTAGGGAATTTTTTAAGTTTAATTTTACCAGCCTCAGCTTGTCTCTCACTTACAATTTTTTTAACCTCAGCCTTTTTATCTTGAAGACTATTTAATCCAATACCAGTCCAACAAGAATAATGCTTTCTTTGTATTACTTTAGGATTATCCTCAAAGAATATTTGTAATACATTACATCCATAATTTTTAGCAGTATTAGCTATTTTAGTAATCATTGTTGTTTTACCAACACCAAATGGTGCTAATATAACTCCTAATTCACCTTTAGATAAACCACCGCCCATATTAGAATCTAAACCTTCTATACCAGTTGGTACAGGTTTTCTAAAATCATCTGATAGTACAGCATCAATATTATCAAATACATCAATAACCTCATCTTTATCGGCTCCAAAGTCTAACGCCTTTTTAAGTAATCCCTCACATAAATGATATTTATTTGTATCACCTTCTTCTGCTATTTTAAGTATTTCTCTAGCAACTTTAACCGTCTCTTGTTGTTTAAAAAATGTTTTTGCAACATCTTGTACTTGTAATGCATTATTAAAACCATATTCTTTAGCTTTAGATAATAAAGCTAAACAATGTTCTAACTGATGCCCAGAAGTTTCTTTTCTTAGTATCCCTTCCATACTAATATAATCGGGTATATTATCGTATTGCTCATGATTATCTTTAATGAGCATTACAATACACCTCAATTTTTCATCATCAAAATATTCTGGTTTAACTATGTCAATAACGGATTGGGCATATTTCCCATCCGTTAACAATTGACCTATGAATTTTATTTGAAATGCTTGTCCGAGATATCCTAAAGTGTTTCTATCTTTTTTTTCCATTATTAAAAACTTATTTTAAAATAAATATCTCTAAAATTCAACAACACTTTCACTATCTTCAAATTTATATGTATATTTTTCTTTTGTTAAATAATACCTAACAGAATCAATAATATCATGTATAATATCTTTAATATCAACCTGATATCTAACTTTTGGTGGGAATGGATTACCACTAAATTGGCGTGTAATCACGGTTTTTTTATCTACACGAACTTCAAATTGAAAATTATCAATTTTCTCATAAATACTTCGTTTATTTACTTCTTCAACATCAACTCTCTCTTTATAAGGTTGATAATATTTCCACAGATATTCTCTCGTTTTTTCTGTTAAATCTTTTTTAATTGTTTGTACACATTCAAATGCCATGTTATGCAATTCAAATGAATTTAATGCTTTTTCATTATACCCTTTAATATGAAAATATCTTTGGCAGATAATTTTACCATTAATGTGTAATAAGAATTCAAATCTTTGTTCTTCAATTTTTGGTTTTAATTCCATCTTTATAAATTTATTTATTAATAATTATTCTTCGTCTTTATTTCTTTCGAGCCAGATATTATAATAATCTTTCTCTTTATTTATTATTTTTTTAAAAGGTAACATATATTTCTCCCATTGATGTTCATTAATCAATCTATCAAGACCATTTTGTTTCATCTTAGTATAAATATTCTTAACGCTTCTACCTTCAGGGTCTATAGGTAATAATGTCATATCTTCAAACTTCTCAATAGCTGATTCACTCATCATAGGGTTTTTTAGGTTCATTATACGATTATTTATTTCGTATAACTTATTACCTTGTATACCATCAGTTCGTGCCTCTATGATGTTCTCAATGGCCTGTAATGGTGGTTTCTTATTATCAATTCTTTCTTGTCTAATTCTTTTAGCCTCTTCAAGAATTTCAATTAAAGTAACAGGTCTTTCTTTTAACATTGGGAATAATTTTAAAAGTAATGTCTCTTTAACACCTTTAACACCTTTAATACAATCGGAATCATCACCAGCTAAAATTTTAATTAATAATGAATTACTTTGGTGATGGGGAAAAAACTCATTATAATTTTCTAATGTTACAATTTCTTTTAAATCGCAAAAATAGATTTGTACATTTTTATTGATTAATTGAGATAAATCTCTATCTAATGTACATATTGTAATATCATATATGTTTGAATGGTTTTTACAGAAATAAGCAATCATATCATCACTTTCAACTACATAATCTTCTAATTGTCTAATACATAATTGTTCTAGATAATTCCAGATTAATTTTTTTTCTCTAACTAAATCTTTGTCTTGTGAAAATGTTCCAGTTTCAAAATTTTTGTCTCTGTTACTTTTATAATTTTTGTAGATATTGTATCGAAGTTTACCACTAAGTGGTCCGTCCCAAAAGACAAACACACTATGGTAAATTCCACTATCCAATAATTTTCTTAAGATTGTAAGGAATTGGTACAAACCACCAATATGTTCACCGAAATGATTATATTCGTTTTTTGCACCGTGGAACCCAAATTTTAATAAAGCGTTACCGTCTATTACTAATGCATTCCTTTTTAATTCTTTATCACCATATTTAGATGGTCTTTTTTTCACTTTTTTACCTATTAAAGGTTAATACTAAAATAAATGTCCTTACATACATAAGGACATTACAAAACTATCTCAATTAATATGAAATATCAACTTTTTTATCTATTATTTTAAACAAAATTAGACATATCTTTAATTGCTATCACTGATATACATATCTCTAATATCATCTTCAGTTGGTTCTGACGCAATAATTTCAATATCACCACTAATAACACCTAATTTACTTAATAACAAATCTTTATTTTCTTTAGTGTATTCAGCTTTTTTAAGTGGATTCATAAAACCAGTTGGTGCAGATGCAATAACACCTTCAAATTCAATACCATTAACTTGGTTTTTTTCACATTTAATTTTAGTTTCAATACCAAAAGAATATGTTTTACCACCACTTGTAGCGGTTAATGATTTTGTTCCGTGTGATGTAACACCACCAAAATGTATAATAAATCTAGCAGCATAGAAGAACGCTTCACCACCTTTATGTTTTATAACACCTTTACCTTGCATACTATCTAACCATATTTTTTGAACTGCAATAAAAGTGTTAGTATATTCTTTACCTTCTTTTCTAGAAGCCGGTATTTTATGGTTTATAATAGCCTTAAATGTATTCTCTAACGCACCAGCATTCCACATGTTATTCTTAGATTTTGATTTAATTGATTTAAAACAATTAAGTGACCCAATAGAATCCCATATAAAACATAATTCATACGGTAGTTTTCCAGCTGATTGAGCATCTATTAAATCATCTATTAAAGATGAAACATCCTCAACACAAGCTTCACTTCTACGGTCTTTAACGTCTTTAGCTTCATCGTAATCATATTTACCATATTTTTTAAGTAATGCATCATTATCGATATACATAAAAAACCCTTTGTAATCAATAATTTCACCAGTTTCTTCATTAACAACAGGTTCGAATTGAATACCTAAATCTTTAGCGTGTTCCCAACTAAAATTATTTTCTGTATCAATAAAAATAGGTAAAACACCTATCTTTTGACAAGATGCCATAGCTTCGTATGCACCGGTTGATTTACCCGTATTACTGAAACCTCTTAATAGTGATACATATCCTTTTGGTAAACCCGGTATTCCTAACGCATCATGAAATGCTGAAGAAAACGGTATCCAACCAATTTCTTTATCTTTAACGGTACTATCTAGACCATTTGATTTTTGAAATCCTTGTAAATCAAATTCATTAACTTTAATCGGTCCTTTTTTCTTTTCTGGTATTTTAGCCATTTTAAAACATTTATTTTTTTCTTGTTATTTTTCAAAATTTAATTTACAATACTCAAAATATTGTAAGTGTCTTTCTTTTGTATCTAATAATATACCATCTAATTGACGATACATCATCCTTTCTTGGTCGTAAATTATAAATCTATGTAAAAACCCATGGTCTTTAATTGATAATTGTATTATATCTAACCAATCTTCTTGATTATATGACCAGTGATGTAAATTATACTCAGGTATTTTACTTAAATAAATTTCAGTATATTTAGAAGCTAATATTTTTTCAGGGAATTTTCTACTATATCTATTAATAATTTCACGTTTATGTTCTGTCGTTGGTTTATATAAATCTTTATAACCTAACCTATGATATTTTTCACGATGTCGTTTTTTCTCATTTAAAACCCAATCATTATCTTCTTTTAAACGTTCTTCATTTATTTTAACATCATTTTTAGTACATACCTTACACTTATTTAAGTAACCATCAGACATTTGTTTATGTTTGTAAAATTCATTTAATGGTAACTCATTACCACATTTAAAACATATTTTTGTTTTTAACTCTGCCATTTAAACTTTCTAGATTATTAATTAATTTTTATATTATATAAATATCTAGAAAGTTTAAAAAGGTAGAATTATTTTACCATTTTAAAATGGGAAATCATCAACTTCTTCTTCTTGTGTTACAACTGTTTTAGATTTCGTTGATTTCTTAGTTTCAATAACATCATCAACATCATTATCCATTGTAATTTCAGAACTTTCATCATTTGCCTCAGCATCTGTTAATGTTGCTTTATCAACCCATTGTTTGTTAACTTTATCCCAAGCTGGTTCGAAACCTTTAACAACAAG
>Ga0172381_10000188_pt1 | contig 75354 bp, 82 predicted proteins | sample Leawel6488metaG_FD_119754 | JGI IMG/M metagenome (GOLD analysis project Ga0172381, IMG submission 119754) | Leachate microbial communities from a municipal landfill in Southern Ontario, Canada - Leachate well 64-88 metaG | ecosystem: Engineered > Solid waste > Landfill > Unclassified | place... | reverse complement strand
CTCACGCGTCGCCGAGTTGACGCCAAGGCTCTGGAAAGAACACTTCGCGGCCAACCCCCTGCGCTCGGACCTCTATAACATCTCGAACTAAGCCGCAAGATACGCCGCTCAGTTACCGCTTACCTGGAAAGAACACTTCGCGGCCAACCCCCTGCGCTCGGACCTCTATAACATCTCGAACTAAGCCGCAAGATACGCCGCTCAGTTACCGCTTACGAATTAACGGCCTGCACTTAAACCAAATGGCCTCCACGAAACCCGGGGCGGTTCACTAGCCCGTTCCAGACCCAATAATACGACATCGCTGCTCCCCGGAAAGTCCGCTTCCTGTAACGATACTATCCGCCGGGGGAGGTTTCATACGGCAATCTGGGTGCTGCGATGTTCCCGTTCAGCGGCGTAGGACAGACATGCCAATATATCTTCGTGATCGAGCTCGGGGTAATCCACCAGTATGTGTTGTTCGGAAACACCGGTTGCGAGCAGGGAAAGCACATCATAAACCGTGATGCGCATACCCCGAATGCAAGGCCGACCACCGCGTTTACCCGGCTCGATGCTGATACGCTGAATGTTGTTCATAACCCCTCCACACGTTGGGCGCATCTTGGACTCGCTGAGTATGGCCTATCTAAACGCGCTTGCCAAAGTGCCGCGTGGTCACGCTGCCACCCGCCGCAAATCCGCCTCGGCCATCATCTGCACCAATTCATCACCCGCTATTCACACTAGCTGCCGCTACAAAGTCTGCTAAATCGGACTAAAACGCTTATTGTCCGTTTTCCGGGGCGCGGCCGTCGTTGCCAGCGGAAGGAACAGCGTCAGCGGCAAGTCAGGTAGCGCGAGGAACCCATGATGCCGATAAAAGCCTACCGCCACTTCATCCTTTGCATCGACGATTAAAGCGTAGGTGGCAATCTCGGAACGAGTGACTCGGTCAAGAGCATCGGCCAACAGCGCTCCGCCGAGCCCTGAACCGCCCCTTTCACAAAATCGGGCTGCGTGGCTTTTTTTATGCCACCGGCTGCCCCTCATATATGTTGACCAGTGAACCATCAATTTGGCTGACCACACTCACTTGCCGGTCTCCCGGCGCACCGATGATTTGTCCGGCGCGTGCGGCTTAGCCGACTTCCCGCAGCAAAGCCATGGAAGGCCGTGAACAGTCGCTCCGTCAGTTTGGCCTGGGCCAGTGATTCACGGAACGGCCACAAGGTCGTATGATCAGGTACCGATTCCTCCAGTCCCAACCCCAGAAAACGCTGAAAGCTGAGACGATCCCGCACTTGGTATTCGGTTTGCTCGTCGCTGAGATTGTGCAGTTGCTGTAATACCATCATCTTGAAGAGCAGCATCCGGTCGTAGAGGCCTCTCCCTACCGGCCCTTTGGGCTTGGCCTTCGGCACACTCTCCAGAATTGGGCGGAAGCGCTCCCAGGGAACCAGCCGATTGAGCAGCGGCAGGCCGTCGCCCAGCAAATCCAGTTCCCGCAACCGGCGGTCTCCGGGGAAGAATCCTGTTTGCCCTACCAGTCCTGCCATCACCGGCTCTCCGATCTAACCTACCCCCCTAGATTTTACTGCATATGGGTAGTTTTTCGAACCGCCCAAATGTGAATCCAGTTCCTGGAAACCGGGACGCTCCGTCGAATAAAGCACCTTGCGTCCGAACTCGACAGCGACCTGGGGGGGATAGGCATTCATCGTCGCCAGCAGGGCAACCTTGATACACTCAAACATTTTACTGGCTTCAGCAGCACGATCTTCAAGGCGTGCCGCCAACGGCGACACAATCGCATAACCCAGCAGAATGCCGAGAAAAGTACCCACTAATGCGGCGGCGATCAGCTCGCCCAATACGGACGGTGGCTTATCTACGGAGCCCATCGTATTCACCACGCCCATCACCGCCACCACAATCCCGAACGCCGGCATACCATCCGCGGTGCGTGTCAACGCGTGAATAGGAATTTCCTGCTCACGATGATGCGTATCTATGTCCACATCCATGAGATTTTCCATCTCAAAAGCCCCCATATTTCCGCCCACCATAAGCCGCAAATAGTCCGTAATAAACTCCAGAACATGATGATCAGCGAGAATACGAGGGTATTTTTTAAAGAGCTCACTGGATTGCGGATCGTCCACATCGCCCTCAATGGACATCAAACCGCCCTGCCGGATTTTTGCAAACAGCTCATTGAGCAAACCAAGCAGTTCCATATAGACGGCTTTGGTATAGTTAGAACCTTTAAATGCCAGTGGTAACGCTTTGAATACCGATTTGAAAGTCCTCGGAAAAGTGGCGGCAAAAAACGCGCCGAATGCCCCGCCGCCAATCCTGAGCAATTCATAAGGCTGAACGAGGGCGGCGACTTGTCCACCCTCCAACGTGAATCCGCCAAAAATGGCACCCAGAGCAATTACATAACCGACTAGTAAGAACGTAATGTCATCATCTACTTACTGGACAACGAAACTGGCAAAGTAAACGGCGGCAATGGGCGGATTTTTCTCTGTCGGGGGCGCTTTCAGTATCCCGCCGTCGGTCTCCAGCGTATTATTCACTTGCTGCTTTATCTCTTGCAGCAACTGATCACGCACCGCGGGCTCACTGACCTTGTCAGCATTCTGGGCGCTGAGCAGCATCAAAATACCATTACGAATTTCTGGCATAAAAGATTTTACTGCGGTTTCGACGACAGAATTATAGGTTTTCAACTGTATCTGTACCTGAATATAATGCGTGCTGCCGTCACTACTCTGCAGATTGGTGACGAGGGAACCGAGATCAATAAATTTGGTATTCTGCAACTTTTCCTTGGCGATTTGTGCAGGCGTGGGCGCGGTCACGGGGCGCAGGACAAACCACCAGGTGCCCCCTGCTCCGGCGATGAGCAACACAACAATCGCAATGATGACGATGATCACCCGCTTGCTTTTCCCCGGCTTCTTTTCTTCTGCCATGGCTTCCTTGCCTGTCGATATCTGAGAGAACGGACCTTGTACCTAACGCTTGTATACTCGATCCTTGTCGTTCAGCCAAGTAAAAATCTTGCAAAATCGACTTGGCTCAGTCTGCGCAAATCGTTCCGTTCGGAAGGATGGAAGATTGCCGACCATTCCAAACGCAAGTCGCTAATAATCGGATCACATTCCGCAATCTCCCGTATATCATTGAATAAATTGACATGCGCCAGTTTCAGCAAAAGGTACCGATAGAGACTATCGAGGCGCCGCAGGTGGGGGGATGGGAGATTATCGCCCAGTGTGACCAACAGATGCTGTACGACCTGCTGGACCCGCTCCATCGCGCGCTGCTTCGCGGCGAAGTCCCGACGCTCCAGCGCCCGTCGAATCCGTCGTATATATTTTTCAACCCCCTCGAGTCCCAGCAAAACAAGGCCATCGGACGTAAAATACGGTACCGCTGTAGAGAAATCCTGTGCTGATTTTTGGGGTACCTGCTGCATAACACTTTTCTCCCGCTTCTTCTCAGGAAGAATAACGACACGTCACAGGGAAAACTGAAATGGTAGACGGTGCAAGGCCAGCGGCACTACCCTGCCCATAAAGGCGTGACTAGGGGTACTGACAAGAACGCGTGCGCCGTCCCTATCACGGCATAATTATTGCTTAAAACAGATAAAACAGGAGGTGATTCCATGACAGCCCGATTGCAGAATGCTCCCCGCTCCGGGAGCGAGACACTAGATCTCGCCGAAGAAAGCATTTATCTCGATGATTTAATTAATTTTCATAACGCTTGGAAAACATTTTGGCAAACTTGGTTGCAGGCGCATCTAGAAGGCAAAAAACTGCCGCGCCGTGCGGAGCAAATAGTTTTACAGGCCTTGCACGGGCCTGAAGCACGCATACCCCAACCCCAAAAAGTCCACTGGTACGGTTTACAGGCTTCCTGCCATGAGATTTTGCATCAACTGCAAATTCATTCTGAAGAAGCGTCAAAAAACTGTCCCATCCCAGAGTTCGTTCCTGTCATAGATGCCGCCGGTGCTTTAGAACAGCGATGCTTTGAGGAGATCGTAGCTTATAGTAAAAACCTGGGGGAGATAGACATCCTCACCAATTTACCAAACCGTCGGCGGATGGAGCAGGACATGGTACGTGAACAGGCTCTGGTCGATCGCGGCGCTAACGGCTTTATCGCGATGATAGATGTCGACCACTTCAAGACGCTCAATGACACCTACGGACATCCTGCTGGAGATACGATTTTGCGGGAAATCGCGCGACGTCTGCGCGCTGCTTTGCGTCATTATGATGGCTTGTATCGCTATGGTGGTGAGGAGTTTTTGGCAATTTTTCCAGGGCTTGGCAAAGAGCGCGCGATGCTTGCGGCACAGCGCTTATGTCGGACCGTCTCCGCCGAGCCTTTTCAGACGCCCAACGGCCACCCTCTGAATATTACGGTATCCATAGGTATCACCGCCCTCGCCCACCATACATCCCCTGAGGAAAAAATAGCTATTGCTGACGCTGCTCTGTATCTGGCAAAACAGGGGGGCCGGAATCAGGTGCGCCTGGTTCCGTAGCGCACGGCGCTATAACACCCAGTTCTCTGACTGGATAAATTGCTAGGCAGTCAAGCCTACGTTGTCGCTCAAACAAATTCATCAATCTGATGCCCATCTTCCGGCACTTTTTCTTCGCACTGAGGCGGCAATCGGGGTCGCGGAGTATTGTTCTCCCGCCTTTTGTCGGAAATCGGACGCGAAGGCCCCACGGGCTGGGCACCACGGTCAATGGGTTTAAGCGGAAAATCTGCCAAAAACGCTGTACTCCAGATATCATATAAAACATATAGACCTTCCGGACTAGCGTAATAACCATTCGTTTTCCATGGGTTAGAGCTCAGCATGCGTAAAAACTTTGCAGTCGCCCTTCAATGATTTTGGGATTTTCGCCTTCCGCTATCCCGACCAGGCCTTCGATGATCATCTCACGCAAGTAGGTTTGCTGATGTACGATACCTTTAATCTTGTTCGATATGGGGAGAAAAAGCAGGTTGGCTGACCCTACACCGTAGATGGTTGCAACGAAAGCCGTTGCTATGCCCGCCCCGAGTTTGGCCGGATCGGCGAGATTTTCCATGACATGAATCAGGCCCAGCACGGCGCCGAGAATACCAATAGTCGGCGAGTACCCACCCGCCGATTCAAAAACTTTTGCCGCCTGCCGCTCCATCTCCGAGCGGGAATCCAGATCGACCTCCAGGGTAGCCCGGATTTTCCCCGGTTCCGCCCCATCGACCAGCATCTGTAAGCCTTTTTGTAAAAACGGGTCATTGACACCCTCAATTAGACTTTCGAGCGCTAGTAGTCCGTTTTTGCGGGCGGTATTGCTCCATTCCAGAATTTGCGCGATGACGGGCTGAGGATCAGTTTTGGGGGGCAGCACCGCCCAGGGCACCATCTTCAGGGAACGAACGAACACGGGCATGGTGTATTGCACCATCACCGCGCCCATAGTGCCGCCGATGACAATGATGAAGGCAGTGAGCTGAAGGATGGAACTGAGCTTACCACCCTCCAGAAGCTGGCCGACAAAAATACCACCGAAAGCCACCACCAAACCAATCAGGGTCAAAAAATCCACGATTTTGCTCCCTTTTGGGGATCAGCAAATGAGTAACCCTCAAAGCCCGTCATCACGCCAGTCTCCCAGGGTGGTACGCAAACGTAGGACCGCTTGCCGCATAATCTGGCTGACGCGGGATTCGCTGACCTCCAATACGCTGCCAATCTCTTTCAGCGTGAGTTCGTCCTGATAATAAAGCGCGAGGACCAGTTGCTCCTTTTCCGGTAAAGTGCCGATACCGCGCTGGAGATCGCGGGAAAATTCTTCAGATACCAGCACCGCCAGAATATCGTCCGCGGCGTCGCGGAGGTAACGACCGACAAAAGCGTCATTGTCCGCTGCCAGATCTTCGAGATAAAGAATCTGACCGCCACTCTCACGCAACGCGGCCTGGTAAGCCGACATCGTCCAGCCCAGATCTTTGGCGATTTCCTCATCATTGGGCGGATGTCCGAGATGTTGTTCCAGGCGGGCCATGGCCCTGCCGATAGATTGCTCCTTAGCACGCGCACGGCGGGGCAGCCAGTCCTGGGCACGCAGCTCGTCAAGAATACTCCCGCGAATCCGCATGCTGGCATAACTGATGAAGGCATCACTCTCGTCCCCCGACTGGCTATCGAGGGCATCCATCAATCCCAACAAACCCGCCTGCACGAGATCGGCCACATCGACATTGGCGGGCAGCCGGGCGCGGATCCGCTGGGCAATACGCTGCACCAGAGGCACATAGCGCGCCACCTGCGCACTGCGCTGTACCATTCTATCCACCGCCATTCCGGCACTCATAGGCTCTGCAGCGATCTTTCTGCCGATAACAGGCGCTCCATGAAGAACTCGATATGCCCAGCGGGACCCGCTGGCAGGGGCCAGCTACGCACTGTTGTCGCCAACTCGCGCAGCGCTCGGGCGGCAGGACTGTCGGGATAGAGTTCGACAATGGCCCGCTGCGAACGTACCGCACTACGCAGAGCAGGATCCAGGGGAATGCTGCCGAGCAGATCAAGACTGACATCGAGATAACGGTCCGCCACAGCGGCGACGCGCTGAAAGAGCATCTGACCTTCGCGCTGGTCACGTACCATATTGGGCAGCACCCGGAAACGCCGCACACCATGATCACGGCTGAGTAACTTAATGAGGGCGTAGGCGTCGGTGATGGAAGCCGGCTCATTGGAGACCACAACAATGACATCCTGGGCGGCGCAACTGAAGGTCAGCACATCACCCGCAATGCCGGCAGCAAGATCAATCAGCAGGTAATCAACGTCGATATCGAGGTTGCTCACGGCTTGAATCAGACTCGCCTGAGCCAGGCCATCCAGAACAGCCATCCGCGCGATACCGCTGGCTGCAGGTAACACGCGAATACCCTGGGGGCCATTGACGAGCACTTCTTCAATGGATTTTTCACCAGAAACTACATGAGAGAGGTTGTATCGGGGACTCAGGCCGAGCAGGATATCCACATTGCCGAGACCGAGGTCGGCGTCGAAAAGCAGGGGTTTCGCGCCCTGCTGGGCGAGAGCAACAGCCAGATTAACAGCAACATTGGTCTTGCCCACCCCGCCTTTACCGCTGGCGACGGCAATCACCTTGACTGGTTTACGCGCACGCATCCTTCGAAGTCCCTCCGCCTGATCCAGCGGGGTCGCAACCACCGCGGACCCCTGCATTTCAGGTGCCATGATAGCGATTATGGGCAGTACTAGCCACCCCATCGCCTGCCGAAACGGATTGCAGCACATGAATCAGCGCATCCCAACGGGCCTCATGGAGGTCTTCCGGCACCTTCTGGCCGTCGCTGTAATAGGCAATGGGTAGATGATGTTGTGCCAACCATTCCAATGCGCCACCAAAAGCCGGCGCTTCATCTACTTTGGAGAGAATGGCTCCCGCCAGAGGAAGATCCGCATAAGGTGCCAGAACCGTCGACAAACTCTTGTCGCTCAGTCCAGCCGATATGAGCAGAAAACGATGGGCTTGCGGACCCAGAGCGGCGAGCCACTGCAACTGCTCTCCCAGACGCTGGTCACGCGGGCTCATACCAATGGTATCGATGAATATCCACGGTCGCTGACTATGTTTCTCCAAGGCCTGGAAGAGATCTTCCGGACCACGGATGACCTCCAGCGGTACGCCAAGAATGCGCGCATATATCCCCAGTTGCTCGACGCCCGCGATACGATAGGTATCGGTGGTCAGCAATGCGACGGAGTGAGGCCCGTGGCGCAACACCTGGGCGGCAGCAAGTTTCGCTATGCTGGTCGTTTTGCCTGAGCCGGTAGGACCCAATACCGCGAAAATTCCGCCTTTACCCAGAGGGTTCTCGCTCAAGCCCACCCGCTCCTCCAGCGCGGCGCGCAGTGGCACCTCCCAGGCCTCGTCTGCGGCCTGCTGAGCGATTTGTGTAGCCCAGCCCGCCGAGAAACCCATGTCCGTCAGCACCTCGCGCGCCAGCTTGCTGGCGCGCAGACTGCCCCAGCGTTTTTCCACCAATTGCCGCAGGGCCTGAAGCTCGTTACGGAGCGGAGTAGCCCCCATAGTTGCGCTACCGCTAACTGCCATGGGCGCCACACGTTCAGGGACAGATAATGGGGGCTTGGTGCTCATGGTGGGAATATCCTCCGCTGGCAATTTTGCCGGAACTCCGCGTAATGGTTCAGGCCAACTCGGCGTTGGCGTGACCTCAGCCCATTGCTTCTCATCAAAATCAATGGCCGCAACGATCTCGACACCCCCGTCCACATCCCGGTTAGAGAGAATGACCGCGTCGGCACCCAAGGCGGTGCGAATCTGCTGCAGTACGTCGCGGGTGCTCGCCCCGTTAAATCGCCTGATCTTCATCTGTGTCCTTCTCCCTGAGGGTGAGCGCCTGGCCATTTAAGCACCGAGCGTGGCCACCACCCTGATCCGTTTATTTTCGGGGATCTCCGCGTAAGAGAGCACCCGCATCCGCGGCGCGGTCCGGGCCAGAAAGCGTGCCAGAAAGGCGCGCATGGGGCCCATGGCCAGCAGCACCGGCTGCATACCGCCGGCCTCCATCTGCTGCATCAACTCCCCCGCCTTTTCCAGCACCCGCTGCGCCAGCCCCGGCTCCAGAGCCTCGCCATTACTGTTGCGCAAACTCTCCTGCAATAAGTGTTCCAACTGTCCGTCCAACACCGCGACTGGCAACTCCCCCTGTCCGGGAAAGAGTCCTTGCACAATATAAGGGCCGAGTGCGGTACGTACGGCCGCCGTGAGATCGTCAACATCCTGGCTTTGCGGTGCGTGCTCCGCCAAAATTTCGACGATGGTGCGCATGTCGCGAACGGGCACGCCTTCATTCAGCAGGTTCTGCAAGACTTTCTTGAGCTTGTCGGGAGACAGCATCTTCGGGATGACATCTTCTACCAGCTTGGGTGAGCGGCTGGCGAGATGAGACAGTATCCCCTCCACCTCCTCGCGGCCCAGCAGTTCAGCACCATGGGACTGCAAGATTTGATGCAGATGGGTGGCGATCACCGTTGCCGGATCGACCACCGTATAACCAAGGGCGACCGCCTTGTCGCGCTGATCGTTGTTTATCCACAAGGCCGGGAGGCCGAAGGACGGGTCGGTAGTCGGGGTGCCTTCGAGCTTGCCGAGGACATTGCCTGGGTCTATGGCGAGCAGCAGATCCGGAAAGATTTCACCACCAGCCACTTCAACACCTTTGACGGTGATCCGGTAGGCCGTTGGCCGCAATTCGAGATTATCGCGGACATGCACGGCGGGCACCAGAAAGCCAAAGTCCTGCGCGAACTTTTTACGCACCCCGCGAATCCGTGCCAGCAACTCACCGCCCTGCCCCTTGTCGACCAGCGGAATCAGCCGGTAACCGACCTCCAGCCCGAGTGGATCAAGCGGTTCGACGCTGGCCCAGGTGACCTCCTCCGGCTCGGCGGGTGATGGGGGTGTCGCGGCTTCGGTCTTTGGCTGCTGGCGTTTGCGATACCAAACGATGCCGCCCAACACCGCGCCTGCCCCCAGAAACGGCAGATGCGGCATCCCCGGAATCAGCCCGAGAACGGCGAGGATCACCGCGACGATAACCAGTACGTCCCGGTTCTGGAAAATCTGGCTCACTAATTGTTTTCCCAAATCCTGACCGGTATTGACTGACGTGACCACAATGCCGGCAGCAATGGAAATGACCAGTGCCGGAATTTGTGCCACCAGCGCATCACCGATGCTGAGCAGAGTGTAGTCATGGGCTGCCGTGCCAAGACTGAGACCATGTTGCCAGATACCGATGATCAGACCACCGATCAGGTTGATGAATAGAATCATAATTGCTGCGACGGCATCACCGCGCACAAACTTGCTGGCGCCGTCCATGGAACCAAAAAAATCTGCCTCTTGCGCTATCTCGCTGCGCCGCCGATGGGCTTCTTCCTGATCGATAATGCCGGCATTCATATCCGCATCAATAGCCATCTGTTTGCCCGGCATGGCGTCGAGGGTGAAACGGGCGCTGACTTCTGCAATGCGCCCGGCACCCTTGGTGATAACCATAAAATTGATGATGACCAGAATCGCAAAGACGATGATTCCTACCACATAGTCACCGCCCACAACAAACTCACCGAAGGACTCGATCACCTGTCCGGCCGCACCGGGTCCATTCTGGCCGTGCAGCAAGATGATCCTTGCCGCCGCCACATTGAGGGAGAGGCGCAACAAAGTCGTTAACAGCAGTGCCGTCGGAAAGGCGGCAAACTCCAGCGGGCGCACCATGTAGAGACTGACCAGCAGGATAATCAGGCCCAGCGTAATATTGAAGGTAAAGAAAATATCCAGAAGAAACGTCGGCAACGGAATAATGAGCATGGCGAGCACCATGATCACCAGGATCGGGGCCGCCAGGGTATGCCAGTTCACGCGTTGCAACATCCGGTTCAGGGCGTTCACAGTTTATCCTCGTTCATCCATTTCCGGGGGCACTGACCAGTGCGCGGGTACTTGCGGCTGCTGCTGCGGGGTCGCCAACCGGAGCTGGTATAGATAGGCGAGGAGTTCCGCCACCGCCCGATAGAGAGTGACGGGGATCTCCTGCTCCAACTCCACATGATGGTAGAGCGCCCGCGCCAGGGGTGGCGCTTCCACCACCGGTATGTGATGTTCTGCCGCCATCTCACGGATTCTGGCGGCCACCAGATCAGCGCCCTTGGCCAGCAGGACGGGTGCCCGCGTTTCCCCTTCGGCATAACGCAACGCCACCGCATAATGGGTCGGGTTGGTAACAATGACATCGGCCTTGGGCACCGCCGCCATCATCCGGCGACGCGCCATCTCCCGCTGCATGGCGCGTACCTTGGCCTTGATTTCGGGATTGCCGTCCATCTCTTTCATTTCATCTTTCTGATCTTGGCGCGACATCTTCAACTTCACGTTGATGGTCCAGATCTGGAAAGGCACATCAAAGAGCACAATCAACAGGGTAGACGCAGCAAGCACGAGAAAGACCAAGCCGCTCATGTGCATGAGATGCAGCATGGCTTGTTCGGGCGATTCCTGAATCAGACCAAAGAGGGCGTTGCGTTGGGCCCAGAGCAGCGTGATGCCGATACCGCCCACCACCACAGCCTTCAGGATCGCCTTCACCAGCTCCAACGCACCATGCTTGGAAACAATTTTTTGTAGACCACTGATGGGGTCCATGCGCGAGAAGTCCGGTACCAGCGACTGGATGCTGAAGACCCAGCCGCCCACCACCAGCCCGGCAGCGATCACGGCCATCAGGAGCATGATGAAAAAGGGCACCACCAGCTCTGCCGCTGTCTCACACATCGATGCAAAATGACGGAGGAGGTCTTGAGGATCGGTCATCACGGCGGACGAGAGATGCAGGCCGGCGTAGAGAAACCCGGCAATACTTTGATAAATATTGTCGGCGAACCCAAAAAACACACTCGCCGAGACCATCAGCAAGGCGCTGGTGGACAACTCCCTGGAGCGCGCGACCTGGCCCTTCTTGCGCGCGTCGTCGCGGCGTTTGGGCGTCGCCGCTTCGGTACGTTCCTGGGCATTTTCTTCGGCCATGGCGTCTTATGTCCTGAACGAAAGATTCATGGCCGCGCCGCCGAGAGCATCGCCTGCCCTGCGGTTTCCATGGATAGATTCAGCAGATGCTGAACGATCATGGTCATGGCCGGCATAAACACATACAGTGCGAGGATGCCCAGCCCCAGGAGCACCGGAAAACCGATCACAAAAATATTGAGCTGGGGCGCCGACTTGCCCAGCACGCCTAAAGCAATATTTACGAGCACCAGCGTGCCTAAAACCGGTGCGGAGATAGCCAAACCCAACGAGAAGATGATGCTCCCCTCCTCCACGAGCAAATGCCAGGCCGAGGGATTGAGACTAAGTGTTGCCGTCACCGGCAGCAGGGTAAAACTGCGCATAAGCGTCGCCAGCACCAGCAACTGACCATTCATTGCCATGAACAGGAGCAAGACGATCAGGTTGAGAAAATTGGAAAGGGTAGGAACCTGCACGCCCGTGACAGGGTCAAAAAAACTGCTGAATCCCAGCCCCATCTGCAGACTGATGACCGACCCCGCGAACTGCACCACACTAAAAACCACCGTCACAGCGAAGCCCAGCGCCGTGCCTATGAGGATTTGCTGGATGAGCAGCACAAAACCCGCTCCCGACAAAAAATGCACAGCAGGCATCGCGGGCAGAGCGGGGGCGATAGCCACACTGATCAGCAGCGCCAGTCCTACCCGCACCTGAATCGGTACCTGGGTGGCGCTAAACACCGGCGCCGTGGACAACAGCGCGAGGATACGAATAAAGGGCCAGAAGACCAGGCCAATCCAGTGCTCCAGTTGCAGCGTGGTAAAGTGAATCATTGGTTGATCAGATGCGGAATGTCATGGAACAGGTGGATGGTGAAGTCCATGATCAGATGCAGCATCCATGGACCGGCAATCACCAGCACCAGGGCCATCGCCAGAATCTTGGGCACAAAGCTGAGCGTCATTTCGTTGAGCTGGGTGGCCGCTTGAAAGACACTCACCAGCAGGCCGACAACCAGCGCAATCCCCAGCAAGGGGGCCGACAATAAGAGGGTCGTCCACACCGCTTGCTGACCGACCGTGACAATACTCTCTGGAGTCATTCCCTCACCTCAATGGACAAAGCTCTGTACCAGCGAGCCGATGACCAGATCCCAGCCGTTGACCAGGACGAAGAGCATGAGTTTGAAGGGGAAAGACACCGTCACCGGCGACAGCATCATCATGCCCATGGACATCAGCACGGCCGCCACCACCAGATCAATGATCACGAAGGGTATGAAGATCAGAAAGCCGATCTGAAAGCCGGTCTTCAGTTCCGAAGTGACAAAGGCCGGGATCAGTAGCGTCATGGGCGTATCCGCCGGGGCCTGCAATTGCGGGTGTCCAGAGAGCTTGACGAAAAGCGCGAGATCATCGGGTCGCGTCTGCGAAAGCATGAAGGTGCGCAACGGTCCATCAGCACGCGACATGGCCTGGGTAATATTGATCTGGTTTTGCGTAAGGGGCTGCAGGACTTCCGTGTTGAGCTTCTGAAACACCGGCGCCATCACAAAAAAAGTAAGAAAGAGCGATAGGCCGACGATGACCTGGCTGGGCGGCATCTGGGTCGAACCCAGAGCCTGTTTGAGCAGGGAGAGGACGATGATGATACGGGTGAAGGCTGTCATCATCAGCAACATGGCGGGCAAAAAGACCAGTACCGTCATGAAGATGAGCGCCTGAATACTGAGGCTATACTCGGTACCGCCGCCCGCTACAGGACCTGTGGTAAAAGCGGGAAGACCGCCGGCGATGGCCACTCCCGGAATATTGAGGACGATCAGACCAAAGGTGGCGATCCTGGTCAGGAAGCGGACGGGGGTTCTGCCGGGTCCCTGGTGGGGGTCTTTATGTACTGGTTCCATGGCCCTTGCTTGCGCCTCTCCATTGCGGTGCGCAACCAACCGGCAAAAGTGGCCGGCGAGTTGCTGGTGGTGTCTGGCAGCGTTGTCTCCAGGGTGTGCAGCAAGGTAATCCCTGCCGGAGTCACACCGAGAAGCAACTGCTGCTCTCCCACTTGTACTAGCAAAAGGCGTTCCCGCGTTCCGAGGGAGAGTGACGACACCACCCGCATACCTTCGACCTGCCCACCGACCAGACCGGGTTGCAGGCGCTTGAGTAACCACACCACCCCGAAAAATATCAGGAGGACCAGCACCAGGGCAGAAAATAGCTGGAGAATTGCTGACCACGAAAAAGCACTGTCCGCCCCCATGCCGACGGAGGTATCCGCCCAAACTGACGGGCTCCACAGGGCGAAGACCATGCCTGCCAGTCGGATTTTTGACGCTCGCAGGGCGGCCATTTTGACGCTGAAGTCGGGACCTGGATTTTTTTTCAACGGAGTTTCTTGGCCCGTTCCGCCGGGCTGACGATGTCGGTGAGGCGAATGCCAAACTTATCATTCACCAGCACGACCTCACCCTGGGCGATAAGGTAACCATTCACGAGCACATCCATCGGTTCGCCAGCGAGGCGTTCCAACTCGACCACCGAACCCTGCGCCAACTGCAGGAGATTCCGAATTTGAATCTTGGTACGTCCCAGCTCTACCGAGAGCGTCACCGGAATATCGAGAATCATATCCAGATTCTGCGCCTGCGTCCCGCTGCTGGCAGCGTGCAACTCGGGAATAGGGGCGGGAGTCGCCTTAAGGGCCTGCTTAAGTGGAGCATTAAGCTCTTTGTCCGGTTCAGCAGATGCTTCCGTATCGGTGCTGGCGCCGCCGCCCTGCTCCGCCATGGCCGCTGCCCAGTCCGCCATAATATCATCGGCCGCGCTGTTATCGGCTGCATCAGCCACGGGTTCCGCGTCTACCGGTATTTGCTCTTCAGCCATGGTTCAACTCTCCAATGCCGCCATGGCGGCTTGCCCTGCTGCGATTTCTGGACAGAGATGTTCCGTCACCTGAACGGCGTATTTGCCATTGGACATTCCATAACGCCCGGAAAGCACCGGAATGCCATCAATGCGCGCGACAATCGTTTCCGGCATTTCAATAGGAATCACGTCGCCATCGCGTAGCGCCAGCAATTGCCGCAGAGTCAGGCGCGTTTGCACGAACTGCGCTTCCAGTTCCAGTTCGGCCTCCTGCATTTCGTCCTGCAGAGACTGCACCCAACGGCGGTCCACCTCAGAGCGATCCGCCGTCGTACCTGCCGTGAGCTGATCGCGTACCGGTTCGACCATGCCATAAGGAAGGCAGACGTGGAAGGTGCCCGTCCCCGACTCCAGCTCTACGGTGAACGTGGTGGTGATCACTACTTCTGTCGGCGTCGCAATATTGACGAACTGCGGGTTTACTTCCGAGCGCATCAACTCCGGGTACAGGGGCGCTACCGGTGCCCAGGCCGACTTAAAGTCTTTGAACGCCATATCCAGAAGCCGCTTGATGATGCGTTGCTCCAGCGGGGTGAAGTCTCGGCCCTCAATACGCGCATGAAAGCGGCCATCACCACCGAAATAGTTGTCCACCACCGCAAAAATCAGGCGGGGATCGAAGACGAATAATGCGGTCCCGCGCAGAGGCTTGATCTGTACCATATTGATATTGCTGGGTACCACCAGACTGCGGATGAACTCACTATATTTGATCAGCCGCACCTGACCCACGGAGATTTCTGCCGTGCGCCGCAAAAAGTTGAACAGACTGACCCGCCATAGACGAGCAAAGCGCTCGTTAACCACCTCCAGGGTAGGCATACGTCCGCGCACGATACGATCCTGGTTGGCGAGATCATAAGGCCGCACACCACCCGGATCAGGCACTGCATCAGTCTCGGTATCGACATCACCACCTGCCATCCCTTTGAAGAGGGCGTCTACTTCATCCTGAGAAAGAATATCCTGTGCCATGCGGTCACCGTATCGTTAGCGGCACTGCTTTGCAAGAATCATGCAAAGGTATTCACCAATCCCAACCGGGCACGGAGCGATACCGGAAGTGCGGTAACCCCACCGGTCGCCTCCACAACCGCCATAATACCGGAGGCGGGCGCAGATTTGTTGCGCGCAAAGGGCCGCCCGCCACTATCCGCCCCCACACTCGCCTGCCCCAGGCTCATCCCCGCAGCCGCAAAACTCTCCTGCAGTTGCGGCATGGCCGTGGCAATGGCTTCCCGCACTTCCGGATGTGGTGAGCTGAAAAAAGCATTGGTCTGACCATTTTGTTGAAGATCCAGATGCACCTCCAGCGGACCCAGGTGCGGCGGGTTGAGATGCAGGGTGGCCTGCTGTATCCCCTGGCCCAGTAAGAATTGCACCTGCTGCCCCAGCGCCTGACCCCATTGCGGATTGCTATCCACCGGGGGCGCCACGACTGCCACTGCAGGGGCAGGGCCTGCGGTCGGAGTAACCCCGCTTAACACAGTCATATTCGGCAAATTGGCGCCGGGTTGACTGGCACCATTGGTCACTTCCGAACTCTTTGTGGAGACCATTGCCAACGCGGCTGTCGAAGGGCTGGACGCGGTGACCACGCCAACGCTCTGAACCAGCGCGGGACGCGGCGTTTGCGCAATTGCCCCGTTGCCCTCCAGGCTCTGAACATGGATCGTCCCCAATGCACCGGCAGCATGGCCCGCGCCCTCCCTGGACAGCATCGCCACCGCGTGATGACCGGACTCGTCGCCCCCCCCTAAAGGCGTCGGTTTCCCGGATACGCCGTGGTCGTGGGGGGGCGCTGCGGTGGCTGCCAGGGGAAGTGTCGGCGAAAAAAACACGGCTGTCGTCAGGGGAACAACAGCCGTATTTTTGGCCGCGGATGTTTTATCAGCAACCTTTTTGGACGGCACCGCAGTTGCACCGGTTTTCGCTGGATCGGGAACCGTCGACGTCGCCTTGATAGCCAGCGCCACCGGCAAAGTTTTGCCACCGCTTTCCCCCACCGGCGCGCGCGGCGAGACTTTTTGTGGTGCATCTGATTTTTTCCCCACGCTCTTCTCAGGCGTACCCACCTTACCCTGGGCGCTCGCCGGCGCTGCCGCCCGCTGCCCCGCCATCACCTGGGCGAAACCAGGCACCGGCCCCGTGCCGCTTGCGGTCTGTGCCGAAGCCGGAGCACCTGCCGACGCAGGCGTCGCTATGGGGTTGGCGGTTGCGCTCATGATTTCTGCAGCCATACCGGCACCTCCTCAGAAAGATATTTGCACCATCATAAGCAAAAAACACGCCCGATCCGTAGCGCGGAGGAGCGCATGGCCCATTCATCCAGCTCTTTTTGCATTTTGCGTAACGCCAGGTTGCGCTGCTCATTTTCCAAACGCTGAGCGAGGGAGGCCAAGCCTTTCCCCCGCCCTCTGGCGGCCACCCATTCGCCTTGCAGCCAACGCACCTGCTGCTGTTGGTGCTGGAGATTTTCTCGTTGCAGCTTAAGCACCTGTTCAAGCTGTGCGATGAAACTGCGCATCTCCATCGCTTGCGCGCTGAGGATACCAGCCTGCTCCGCGGCGACCGCCTGCTCGCGATACTGCGCCAGATAATTTTCCAGCAACTGTAGCTTATTCTGTATTTCATGCAGTAGCGCACGCTGCCTACCCAGTGTCTGGGCCAGCTCTTTTTGCCGGTTATCGGCGTCTTCACGGAGGTAGAGGATGGTATCTTGGCGGCTCATAATATTTAAGCAGGCGTAACTCCCGCGTGATCGTCCAGGTAATGGGTCATAATTTCTGCCAGTTGCGCCTGGCTTGTGGCCAGCGATACGGATTCCCGCTGATCCTGACGCAGAAAGGCGAGGATTCCGGGATAGGCGCGCACCGCCTGGTCAAGCAGCGGCTCCATGCCAGGCGTATATGCACCGACCGCGATGAGATCCTGTTGGTTGCGATAGCGACTATAGAGGCGTTTGAGCAAATGTAAGCGACTCAACTGAAGTGGCGGCACAATATTCGGCATCACCCGGCTGATAGAGGCTTCCAGATCGATAGCTGGATACTGCCCTTGCTCAGCGAGGCTGCGGGACAATACCAGATGTCCGTCGAGCACGGCCCGCGCGCTATCGGCAATGGGGTCCTGCTGGTCATCGCCTTCCATAAGCACGGTATAGAAAGCCGTAATGCTGCCGCCCCCCTCGGGACCATTGCCAGCGCGCTCCACCAATGCGGGCAAGCGCGCAAATACCGAAGGCGGATAACCCCGTACGGCTGGCGGCTCGCCCACGGCCAGGGCGATTTCGCGCTGCGCCATTGCATAACGGGTCAATGAATCCATCAGCAGTAACACATGCTGGCCCTGACGCCGATAATATTCGGCGATGGCGGTTGCCAGGTGCGCGCCACGAATGCGGGTCAGCGCTGGCACGTCGGCAGGTGCCGCCACCACCACCGCACGGCGCAGACCGGACTCACCGAGAATATCCTCAATGAACTCCTTGACCTCGCGGCCACGTTCACCAATCAATCCGACGACAATGACATCCGCATTCGTATTGCGCGCCATCATCCCCAAGAGGACGCTCTTACCCACGCCACTGCCGGCAAACAGGCCCATGCGCGTGCCGCGACCGATGGTAAACAACGCATTGATGCTGCGCACCCCTACGTCGAGGGGCGCCCGCACCGGCGCGCGCCACATGGGATTGATGGCCGTTCCCAGCAAAGGGACCCGCTCCTGACCAAGAATGGGCCCACCACCATCCAGTACCTGACCTTGCCCATCCATAATCCGACCCAACATCTGCGGACTTACCCCCGCCTGAGCCTCTCCCGCCAAAGGTTGCACCCGTGCCCCAGGCGCCACTCCGTGCAAATCTCCCGCCGCCATGAGTTGTAGACGTCCGGCCTGAAAACCGACTACTTCGGCGTCAATACCGCGCTGATGCGCTGCGGCCACCCGGCAGCGCGTTCCGATACTGGCATCAAAACCCTCTGCCTCCAAAACCAGACCCACCATGCGCACCAGCCGCCCGCTGGGCAATAACGCGGGCGCCTGCCGTTGCATACGCGATTGTATACTCTGCAGATATTCGCCCCAGTGACGTTGGCGGTCGGCAAATATCCCGGTCATGTGGAAATCTCGCCGAAAAGCTGATCCAGGGTTTCCCGCCAGCGCGTCTCCAGACGAAGATCCAGTTGCGTAGCCGCATGATCGAATTCACGCCCCTGCCAGCGGCGGTCGGGGCGCGCCACCTCTGCATCCAGGCTGGCAGCCACCAATACGCCGCCCCGTTCCAGCTCAGCATCGGCCTGCAACACCACACCTTGCTCCGTCAGCTCCGGCATCAAACGTTCCACTAATGCGAGATCATCGGGATGCAGGCGAATGCTCGGCTGCGCACTCCGTATCGGCACCGCACGCAGTGCCTCCCGGAGCAGCGGCAACAGCGACTCTGGCCGCAGAATCAGCTCGTGGCGAATCACCTGTTTGGCAATTTCCATGGCCAGCGCCAACAGCGACTGTTCAACACTCACATCCAGCGCCCGTAACGGCACACTGAAATCGTGTAAAATTTGCTGCAAAGCCTGTCGATCCTGGGCCGCAGCGGCCATGCCTTCGGCATACCCCGCCGCGTAACCTTGCTGATGCCCCTGTTCCCGCCCTTCCCTCTCGGCCTGCCCATAAATGGCTTGCAATTCATCCGCCGTCGGCAAGATTACGGATTGCGTGGAAATGGATTCCCCCGGCGCCTCCGTCGGCTGGGCTCGCACCGCGACAACAGACATATCCGGCAACTGCCAGCGTTGCAGGTCGCCAATCGTGTCACGAGAAATCACTTCCTGGGGCAATTTCATAGGCGCTCTCCAACCCTCAAACCATGGCCTCACTGCTGCCGTTGCCCAGGTTAATCTGCCCGGCCGCGTCTAAACGGGTGGCGATCTGCAGGATGGCCTTCTGCGCGGTTTCCACCTCGCTGACCCGCACCGGCCCCTTGGCGTCTAGATCATCGCGCATCATCTCCGCAGCGCGTTTTGACATATTCGCGAAGAATTTTTCGCGCAGCCCAGGACTGGCCCCCTTCAACGCGGTGACAAATCCCTCGGAAGGGATCTCCCGCAACAACACCTGCAAACTGCGGTCATCCAGCTTGATCAGGTCATCAAAGACAAACATCTTCTCCTGCACCTTTTCCGCCAGTTCACTATCATTTTCCCGCATCTTTTCGAGAATGCTACCGGAGAGGCTGGTTTCCAGACGATTGAGCACTTCTGCCGCAGCCTTCGGGCCACCGAGACTGGCCACCTGCAGGCTTTGCGTCTCTCCCGACAACTGCTCTTCCAGGATATCATTCAACTCCCGGATCGCTGCGGGCTGCACCGTCTCCAGGCTGGCCAACCGCATCATGGCCTCGCTGACCAGCCGCTCCGGCAGATGATGAAGCACTTCACCCGCCTGTTCAGGCTCCATGTAGGCGAGGATCATGGCCAGCACTTGCGGATGCTCCAGCTTGATCAAATCGGCGATGGAACGGGCATCCATCCATTTGAGATTCTCCAACCCACTGGAGTCACCGCCATGGAGAATACGATCAATGAGGGTGCTCGCCTTATCCGCGCCCAAAGCCTTGTTCAGCATCGCCCGAATATATTGGTCACTCCCGACACCCAGGGAAGTCTGACGTTCCAGACGTGAGCGAAAATCCGACAACACCGTCTGTGCCTGATCGGTGGAAACATGGGACATACGCGCCATCGCGGCACCCAGCTTCTGGACCTCGCGCGGCCCCAAATGACGCATCACCTCCGCAGCCTCGTCCTCCCCCAGGCTCAGAAGGAGAATGGCGCTGCGATCAATGCCATTAAGATCCCGCTTCACGGTCATTGGCTAACCATTCCTTCACTACCTGAGCGGCGCGCGCCGGGTCTTGCATGACCAGTTGGCGGGCCACATAGAGATCGGTTTCCAGCGGATTTTCAGGCAGCGTCACCGGTCCATGACCCGCTCCGGCGAGGGTTGCTGACGGCACGCCGACCCCTGGTGTCGCTGGCCTTTTATCCTCTGCGGAGGCTGCCTCACCGGCGCCGTCTTCGGTGTTCATTGCCGGTTCCTGCCGCATGCGACGGCGCAGCAATGGCCTGACTACCCCGACATAGAGCAGGAGGGCAAGAATCAACAGCACCAGGTAACGCGAGCCACTGTTCATCAGCGTAAGGGACCAGGATTGCTGCCACCACGGAAGGGCAGTCGCCGCCGACTGTGTAGTGAAGGGCATGTTAACGACTTTCACCGTATCACCGCGCTGCGCATTGTAGCCGATGGCGTCTTCCACCAATTGCTGCACCTGTGCCAGTTGCGCAGCCGTTAGGGGTTTGGCGTGGATGGCACCCAGGCCACTTTCAGTAACCCGGTCATCGACCAGCACCGCAACCGACAGGCGCTTGACACGGCCCACCGGTTGCACGGTATGCACGATAGTCTTATCGACATCGTAATTCGTGGTGCTGTCGTTGCTACTCTCTGTGGGCGCCAGCATCTTGAGGGTGGGGGCAACAGCAATCAGCGCGGCCGGCGACATCGCCGAAGCCACCGGCGCCACAAAAGGCGCGATGGCCACCCCTGGCGGTTGATTGGAGAGCGCGCCCGGCACACCGTAAGGTCCGGCACCACCGGTACTGTTGCTGATATGCGTCTGCTCGCTCAGTATCTGTCCCTTGCCGTAATGCACCGAGCTGCTTTCACTCTTGGCAAAATCAATGTCAGCGGAAACGGCGACCCGCACCCCATTGTGACCCACTATGGGCGTCAGCATCTCCTGAATGCGTTTTTGGTATTGCTGGTCTACCTCGCGCTGATAAGCCAGTTGCGACGGCTGCAGACCGCTATCGGCATTGGCATGAGAACTCAGCAAATCACCATGCTGATCAACCACGGTGACGTTCTTATCCCGCAAACCGGGCACGCTGGCCGCCACCAGATGCACCACTCCCGCGACCTGCGCCGCGCTCAACACTCGCCCCGGATAGACTTCCAGCATCACCGATGCCGTGGGATTCTCCTGTTCGCTGAGAAACACCGAAGGCTTGGGAATAGCGAGATGAACCTTGGCGTGCTCTACCGCTGAAAGGGAGGCTATCGTCCGCTCCAGAGAACCTTCCAGCGCCCGTTGATAATTGATGTGCTCGACAAACTCGCTGGTACCCATGGGTTCATGGTCAAGCAGTTCAAAGCCAACCCCGGCCCCTTTGGGCAGCCCCGCCGCCGCGAGCTTCATCCGGGTCCCGTAAACATGACTTCCCGGCACCGAGATCACCGCACCACCGTCACTGATCCGATAGGGAATATTGAGCTTTTGCAGCTCGGCAATGACCTGACCGCCATCCCGGTTTGAAAGATTGGTATAGAGCACTTTGTACGGCGGCTTACCATTCCAAACGAAGGCAACGATCAGCACGGCCAGCACTGCGGCGAGAACCGCCAATACCGTAAAACGGCGATTGGGCGTCATTTCCTGCCAGCGCCGCTGAGCTTCCGCAGCGCCTCCGGAGAGCGTGGTGGGTCTTGCCGCTTCAGTGGCCATGCATCAGTCCTTGGTCGCCATCGATCGCACCGATCAGGCCTGAATATTCATGATGTCCTGGTATGCAGATACCAGTTTATTGCGCACCTGAAGCATCGTCTGGAAAGAAAGACCTGCCTTTTGCGATGCCACCATCACCTGGCTGAGGCTCACCGACTGATCCCCGCTGGAAAATTGCGATTGCAACGCGCTGGATTTGGCCTGCAGGTCATTCACAGAGTTCACCACCCCTTTCAGGGTATTGGCAAAATCACCTTCACTGCCGGTGGACGGAGCTGGTGCCTTCATCCCCTGCGCCTGATCGGCAAGGGCTCGCAATTGCGTTAAAAGGGAATCCAGAGAATCTACACTGCTCATGGCTGCACCTGCTCTATCCGTTGTTGCGTTTTAACAAGCAAAATCCGCGCCACCCCTAACCCAACGCATACCCAGCCTCACGAAAGCGCTGCAACTTGTGTCGCAGAGTACGCGGACTGATCCCCAGGAACTGGGCCGCCAGCGTCCGCGAACCCTGACTTTGGGCAAGTGCCAGGACGATGGCCTCCCTTTCGTGGTGGGCGCGCAGATCGTCCAGCGGTAAACATGCATCCATTACGGTCCCAGGCGCTTTTTCGCAGGGTAGCCTTTCCGGGTCGGGAAGGGAGCGATCCGCAACGCCTTCTGCGACGGCGATTCCCAGGTCTGGCGCCTGGATTTCTTCCGTTATGGCCAGTATGGCCGCGCGTTGCAACGCATTCTCCAGTTCACGAACATTGCCCGGCCACGGATAGGCCCAGAGCGTATGACTGGCGGCAGCGTCCAGTCTTTTCAGCGGCAAACCCATCTGCTGACAGTGTTGCGCCAGAAGATGTGCTGCCAAGGGCAGGATATCTGCCTGCCGCTCCCGTAAGGGAGGAATCCGTATGGGAAACACCTGTAGCCGGTAGTACAGATCCGCACGAAAATGCCCGGCGGCCACGGCCACCTGGAGATCGCGATTACTGGTCGCGATCACCCGGATATCCAGCGCGATGGTCTGCTTGCCGCCCACCCGTTCCATCTCCCGCTCTTGCAGCACCCGCAGCAGCTTGGCCTGCAGCGCCAGAGGCATTTCCGTGACCTCATCCAGGAGCAGCGTACCCCCTTGGGCCTGTTCAAACTTCCCGGCACTGGCCTGGCTGGCGCCGGTAAACGCCCCTTTTTCATGACCGAACAGCGTCGCCTCCAGCAGGGTATCGGGTATCGCCGCGCAATTCACCGCAATAAAAGGCTCCCCTTGACGCTTGCTCTGCCGGTGCAGATAGCGGGCAAGCACTTCCTTGCCGACCCCGCTCTCGCCCGTCAGTAAGACCGTCGCATCGGTTACCGCTACCCGCCGCGCCATCTCCAGAGTGGTCTGCATCGCGGCGGATTCCGCAATGGGACCGCCCTCCGCCTGGCGCGCCCGGCGGGCATGGCGGCGGATTTTTTCCAACAGCACGTCCATGGTAAAAGGTTTGACGAGATAATCCACGGCCCCGTTCTGTAACGCCCGTACCGCCTCGGCGATGGTGCCCCAAGCGGTCATCATCAGTACCGGCGGGCTTTGGAAACGGCCCTCCATGGATTTGAGCAGGACATAGCCATCCATGGGGCGCATCTGGACGTCACTCAGAACCAGATCAAAGGACGTCACTGCCAGGGCTGCCAGGGCTGCCGTGCCATCCTCTGCGCGCTGCACCCGATAATCATGGTCCTCCAAACCTTCCTGGAGGGCTTCGGCAAGGTGATCATCGTCTTCTACCAGTAATATCTGAGGTCGGTAACGGCCCATCATGTTTTCTCCTGCATCATCGCCCCACTGGGCAACGGTTGCGGCGGCTGCCAAAGCGGCAGGCGCAATACAAAACGCGCCCCCCCGCTCGCGGCAGCCTCAATCTCCACCGCCCCTCCCATGGCCACCACAAAATTGCGGGTGATGGCCAGACCAAGGCCGGTACCATCGCTGCGGCTGGTATAAAAAGGGGTAAACACTTTCTCCCGGTCGGCCTCTGCAATACCTGGACCTGCATCGGCAATAGCCAGGACCAGATCACCCTCCCCGGCCAACTGCAAGCTGAGCAGCACAGTGCTTGCCGGGGGGCTGTAGAACAACGCGTTATGCAGCAGATTGGCCAGCACACTTACCCAGGCGGCCCGGCTTCCCGTCAAAAACCAGTCAGGTGACACTTGCAGCATTTGCAAAATGACATTTTTTTGACGGAAGAGCAGATCGAATTCCTGCCGTAACCCCCCCAGAATCTCCACCACCGCCACAGCGCCCTCTTCCTGTTCGGTGCCGCGCAAAAAACGCAGCATGGCATCAATAGTGGCCTCCAGGTGCTGCAGACGCTCCAGGGCACGCTGCTGCTGCTTGTGAAAACGCGCTTCGCCACGGTCACAGGATAATTGCGACACCGACAGGAGCGTGGTGGCCAGCGGAGTACGCAGTTGATGCGCCAGACCAGCCATGGTTTCCCCCATCGCCGCGAGGCGTTCGCGGCGTTGCGCCGCCTCCTCCCGTGCCCGTGCCACCGTCACATCCTGAAGCAGGATAATCTGTCCGCCATCCCCTGGTAACGCATTGACGGCCACCGTCACGCGCAAACCCGTCTCCCCAGCCCCCTGCAGTATCCACTCATTGGGGCCTGATTGCCGGTGCAGCGTTTGTACCTCACGCCAATCGGCGCCACGCAGATCCGCTCCGAGAATCCGTCGCGCCTCGGGATTCATTTCCATAATGACGGACGCATGGTCCACCACCAACACCGCACCCGGCAGCAACTCCAGAAGCATGGCCAGACGTTCGCGCATGCGCTCTTTCGCCTCCAGTTCCTGACGCAGGCGGGTATTCACCTCGGCCAGTTCCGCACTGAGGCGCTGCACTTCCATCTGGAGGGTGCCATAGGCTTCCGTTAAATCCCTGGACGCCTGATTAAAGAGCGAGAAGGCTTCCATAAGGCTGGCGGCATCCGGGACATGCTTATCGCCCGACGCCATCAGCTACTACACTCCCGCGGACTGGCCAAGGCGTATTTCTTGAGTTTCTCCACCAGCGTCGTGCGGCCCAGCCCGAGACGCTGAGCAGCATGCGCCACCACCTGATCGCAGGCAGCCATAGCCTGGAGCAGCAGGCCTTTTTCGATATCCTCCAGATGCTTTTTAAGGTCAAAGGGTCCCTCAGGCAAAAAGGTCACGGGCTCGGACCAGATGGCGGCAAGGCTTTGCCGCTCCTCCTCCGCACTTTCTGCCACCGAAGCGCGAAAGCGCGCAGGCAGATCAGCAACATCTAGCTGTTCTCCGCCATGAAGAATCGTCAACCGCTCCGCGAGATTCTGCAATTCGCGTACATTACCCGGCCAGGGATAGGCATCGAGCGCAGCCATGCTGCGCTCTGACAGCATTACGGGACTATAGCCGCGTTCTTCCAGACGCTGCAAAAAATGATGAAACAACAGACGAACATCACCGCCGCGATCGCGCAACGGCGGTATTTCAACCGGGAATACATTGAGCCGATAGTAGAGATCTTCCCGAAAGGAACCATCGCGAATCCGCTCTTCCAGATTACGGTGGGTCGCTGCCAGCACCCGTACGTTGGCCGGAAAGCTCTGCGTACCACCCACCCGCTCAAACCGCCGTTCTTGCAGGACCCGCAGCAACTTCACCTGCATCTGCGGACTCATCTCGCCGATCTCATCCAAAAAAATGGTGCCACCTTGGGCCAATTCAAAACGTCCCTTACGGGTCGCCAACGCCCCTGTAAAAGCGCCTTTCTCATGGCCGAAGAGCTCACTTTCCATCAACTCCTCGGGGATGGCACCGCAGTTAATCGCCACAAAAGGCCCATCGTGCCGCGCAGAGTGCCGATGCAGACACTGAGCGATGACCTCTTTACCCGTCCCTGATTCGCCGAGGATCAGGACCGTACTGTCGGTGTGCGCCACCTTTCCCAGCATGGCGGTGATACGCCGCAAGGCCGGGCTGTTGCCAATCAATCCGCAACTCTGCCGGGACAGACTGCGTCTGTCTGTTTCGGGCATGACATTTTCTATTTTTTCACTGCACATGAAATGGCCTATCATTCATCTGGTGGATGGTGCTGATCCTTACTGCGCGCTACCGCACGCCGATGATGACGGAATATTAGCCGATCCAGTGATTCTTGCACACGGCTATCCAGATGAAAGTGCAGATGACAGCGGGTGCCCCCACCTGAAGCGCCGCCGGAAGGACCGGACAGGGGTTGCATAGAACCGGGAAGCAGCAGGGGCATGGCGATGCGCGGGCGCAAAAAAAGCGCTATGCAGGTTTCATTATCTGCACCCGCAAATAGGGCAGGATCGGAACAATCCCAGTAGAGGTCCTCGGAGCCCAGGATACAAGGGTAACTCGGCGGCGTCGGCCCCAGCCCCTTGACGCCCGCGCTGACCAGCAACAACAAGAGGTCGACCTTCGTCTCCAGATTGCTGAGCCCTTCATGGCCCTCCTCATCATTGGTGAGGATGTGCTCATCCATGACCAGCAACGCGCGCAACAAGGCGAGATTGTCTGCCATCAGGGTATTACGGGTGCCCGCATCGTTGGGCCATTCGCCCAAGGCCAGGGGCAAATGGCCCTGCAGCACTACAGCATGTTCGGTCATTATCCCTCCCGAGGCGGGAAGGACCATGCGTCAGGCGCGCTCCAGCAATCCTCGCCAGGCGTCGCGCAAATCCTCCACCACCGGACGGCAGGCATCCAGTGCCTGCAGATCATCAAAAATATTGGCTTGTGCCAACTGATTTAACAGGAAACGGTAAAGACTGTCGAGGTTTTGCGCAATTTCGCCGCCGTTCTCGAAATCGATGCTGGCAAGCAGGTGGGCGGTGAGCTGATAGGCCTTGTCCATGGATTGCGCCTTGGTCGCCAGGTCACCCTGCTCAATAGCCAGCCGCGCCCGCCGCAGGTATTCGAGAATACCGTCCAGGCCGAGCAGGACCAGCCGGTCGCTGGACAAGCCCTGATTTCCCACCTGCCGATAGGCCTGCATAGCCGCTGTCGCTACACGCATGATGTGATTCTCCTCGAATTAACCACTGGTAGGGCGGGAGCTCGAACCAGTGGAGTAAAAGGCATTGAGATACTGGCCAATGGACTGCAACTGCGAAAGCTGCGACTGCATCGCGGCAAACTGCTGGGTCAGCAGGGAGGTCTGGTTCGATGCCGATTGTTGCAGCGTCGTGATTTGCGCGCTGAGACCATTGATGGAGGAGGCGATGCCGTTCTGCGCCGCCGCCACAAAACCATTTTGGCTGTTGAGCGCTTGGGTCAGCAGGCTGTTCATCTGCTGATAGAGGCCCTGGCTCACGGTCACCGTGCCCAGGTTGCCGGTCGTCGATCCTGTCACCTGCAACTGCAGCCCCAAGGCGTTTCCGGGGCCGGTCACCGTCAGATTCTGACCGACGCCACTGGTGGTCTCGGCATTGACCGTACCGGCCACATCCGTCCCGGATGCCGCCAGACTGCTGGTACCGATACCCGTCCCGCTGGCCCCCGCGGCCACGTTGGAAACCACGCTGAAACTCTGCGCACTGCCGTAGGTATTGGACTGAATCTGCAGATAGCCATTCTGGTTACTGGCGGTGAGTCCGGTGACCCCGGATTGCTGCAACGTGTCATTGATGGTGTTGACGATAGTGGCGAGGCTGCTTCCGGAAGCCAGCGACACCACCACCGAACTGGAGCCGGAGCTGATGGTCAGGCTCTCACTCTGGGCGATACCGCTCGTTGGTACCGCAGCGCTACCCGACACCGTGGCTTGGGTCGCCGCCTGACTGACGTTGAGGGCGTAGGTGCCCGCCTGCGTACTGCTACCGGCGCCGACATACTGCACGTTGGCATTGCTGGTGCTGCCCACCTGCCCGAATAGCCCGGCGACACTGTTGAAATCGCTGTTGAGCGCGGTGCTGAGGGTACTGGTGTTGAGACTGATGGTACCGCTGCTGGTCAGGCCGAGCCCGACGCTCCCCAGGGAGTTATAAGCGCTGCCGGAGGCCACCCCGACCCCCTGCCCCGAGATCAGGTTCAGTAGCTGGGTGCGCAAGCCCTGCACCGAGGCATCGCCGAGCAGCGGCCCGCCGGAACCGGCCTGCGCGTTGTAAGCCGTAAGCTGATTGATGGTGCCCATGGTCTGGTTGAAGGCGGTGGTGAAACTTTGTACCGCGCCGACAAAAGCGGAATTGCTGGCGCTGACCTGCAGCGTGGTTGAACCGCTGGCCTGCAACAGGTTCAGGGAAACCCCCGGAATGGCGCCAGAGATGGTATTGCTGGCGCTGGTCACCGCCAGCCCGTTGATGCTCACCCCGGCATTCTGCGCCGCCTGACTGAGGGTCATACCCGAACTGCCCGAACTATAACTGAGATTCGCCAGGCTACCCGTCGCCCCGCTGGTGGTGACACTGAAGGCGCTGCTGGCCCCGGTGCCGGTCCCGGTAAGGGTCAGTCGATAGCCGGTGCCATCATAGACCACCGCCGCGTTGACACCGGCATTGGCCGTGTTGATAGCGCTAGCGATACCATCTAGCGTGTTATTGCTGGAGCCGATGGCCACATTCGTTACCGCCCCACTGCCCACCTGTATCTGCAGGGTCCCGGTACCCACAGCACCGCTGCTGGCACTACTGAAATCCTGGGAATAGATGCTCTGTGACTGCGCCAGCACTATATTGCTGAGGCTATAACTACCCGTGGCGGCATTGGCGCTCACCGTGGCCGTTGCGGCATTATTATTGGAAAGGCTGACACTACGGTTATTGACGCTACTGAGGTTTTGCAAACTGCTCATGGAAGACTGCAGACTGGACAAACTGCTCTGCAACGTACCCCAAGCGCTCAGCGTCGTCTGATAGGATTGCTGCTGACTCTCCAGCACCATGATCGGTTGCTGATAGGCCGCGCTGAGGTTGCTGATCAGCTGCTGGACGTTAATTCCACTGACCAGACCTGACAATGACACTGACATGATCGTTGCTCCTCGCCTGCTCTCATTCGCTCAGGCCTTTTCGTTCATCAAACTGCCCGGTGGTATACCACCCCCCGTTGCTGCGCTCTTTAATATTTGCTGTACGGGCACATAGTATTTATAAAATATTTGTTTGGTCGCCTTATCACTGAGCATGATCAACACCTGACCGGGGTGATTACCATTCGGATCAAGACCCGCTTCCAAGGTGATCGAAGAACTTTCCGGTATGTTTTGTTGGAACTTTTTAACCGCAGCATTCAACTGCTCTGATGTGATTTTCGGGATCGATGTGGTGGATGCCTGACCTTTTGGTGGCTTAGCCGCTGTGGTCAACCCCACGTTTTTTTGCGATCCTCCCGCAGCAATCGCGACGCCGTTTCCAGACCCCGTCTGCAGATTAGGTGCATGACCATTACGGATAAGCGTTGCATCCATGAGACACCTCCGCCGAGCGAAAACCCCTCCCGGCGCTTGCCGGGAGGAAAATCACCAAGCCCTTTAACTTTTACGGTATGAGCTTGAGAAAGCTCTGCTGCAAAGAGTTTTCCTGCGCCAGGGTAGAAATACCGGCCTGTTGCAGAATCTGGTACTTGGTCATCTGCGACGTCGCCTGCGCGATATTCGCATCCTGCACCACCGACTGCGCCGACTGTAGATTGGTCGCCGTGGTCTGGTCGTTGGCGACCGAGGCCTGGATCCGGTTTTGGATGGCACCGAGAGAACCGTTTTGCTGGTTCAGATAGTTGATCGCCTGGTCCATGATGCTAATAGCCTGCTGCGCTCCAGCCGCCGAACTCACATTGACCGAGGAAACCGCTGAACCGGTGATTCCGGTAGCCGCCGTGTCGAATCCAATATTCCCACCGTTACCGATGGCATAGGAACTGGAGGAGTTAAACTGCACCGCACCCTGAATCAGGACATTGGCCGAAGCGCTGGTGATCGTCGTGCCCACCGAGGATATCCCGCTGCCGCTCACCGCTTGCAAGCTACCCGTGGAGCCCGACGTCAAGCCCGCGCCAGACAAGGCGCCACCCGATGTCACACCCGCGGAGATGTTGATGTTGTTACCATTGGCGTTGGTAAGCACCAGTTCCTGTGTTCCATTCACTGTCTGGGTGGTGGCAGAGGTACCTGTGATAGCTGCCTGGTTATTGATGGCAGTAACCAGCGAACTCAAATTGGCCTGGCCATTAGAGCCATTGGTCACCGATGCGGATATATTCACCGCATTGGTGGGGCTACCACTGCTACCATTACTTAGGGTGAAGGTATATGTACCGGATTGCGCCGTGAAGGCAACGCTCGTGGTCGCCTGTGCCGACACTCCCGTCTGTGAAGAGACCGCATTCACCGCAGAAGCCAGATTCGCCGCCGATTCCGTGCTGGAACTCACCCCGACGTAGGCATTTCCGGCAGAGCCCTGCACATTGATGCCGCTGGTACCCGTTCCACTAGTGAAGTTACCGACTCCACTCGCACTCAACGTAAAGGCGCCCCCGACCGCGTACCCGCCCATCTGGAAAGAACCCGAACTGGTGTAGACGTTACCAGACGTTGCCGTCGTATAATTACCCATCGCATTGGTCTGCGTGTTGCCGACCGACACATTGATGATCTGGTTGGCATTCGCCCCGACCTGAAAGGTCGAACCAGAAAAAGTGCCATCCAAAATATTTTGCCCGTTAAACTGGGTCTGCGTCGCAATAGTCTGGACCTGGGCCAGCAACTGGCTGACCACACCCTGCAGAGCGGCACGGTCCTGAGTGGTATTGGAACCGTTCGCAGCCTGCACCGCCGTGGTACGGATCTGCTGCAGTAGGCTGGTCTGGTTCTGAATAGCACCGGTGGCCGTCTGCACCAGGGAGACGCCCTGATTGCCATTGGAAACCGCCTGATTCAGGCCATTGATCTGCGTTTGAAAACGCTGGGCGATAGCGTAGCCGGCGGGGTTGTCGGCAGGGTTGTTGATGCTCTTACCAGTGGAGAGTTGCTGCAGATAGGTGTTCAAACTGCCTTGGGTATTGTTCAACGCATTGATCGTGTTCAAGGCCGAGGTATTGGTATTGAGAATTCCTGAAATTGCCATGGTAATGCTCCTTTCTTAGGGGGTTAGGTGGCATCCTTGCCGTTCATGCGGGTGAATCCCACATGTTTTTCATAACGGCACACGGCATAAAAACTTGAGCCTCTCAAGGCAACCACGCCTGCAGCCAGTCATCGAGACGATCTTCCAGCATCCAGTGTGCCCGCACCTGATCGCGCAGAGCGTCGCCGGCGGCGGCAAGCGCTGCCCGATCCGAGATGGCCTCCCGGATCGCCTTCATCCAGTCGCGATACCGGTTGGCTACTCGCCAGACCGGGAAATCTCCCTGATAAGGCGTGATATCCGAGCAGACCACGGGAAAGCCCAGCACGCCGTATTCCAGTATCCGCAGATGGCTCTTGGCATCGTTGAAGGGGTTTTCTTCCAGCGGCGCAATGGCCAGATCCAGATCGAGGCTGGCCAATTTGGCGGGATACTGCGGCAATGGTACGCCGGGGTGAAATTCATGCACATAAGGGCGCAAAGCCTCTGGACAGAGTCCGAAAAACACCCACTCCACCGCGTTGGCGAGATCACGCACCACGTCGGCCACCAACTCCAGATCGCCCGTATGCCCTACCCCACCCGCCCAGCCGACACGCGGCTTGGTACCACCACGGCGATGCGGCAGCAGGCCGCCCCAGACCGCCCGTTCGACGCAGTTGGGCTGTACGCGCACTTCACCGCTGAAGCCTTTGTAGGCCTGCGCCAGCGGTTCGGTAGCCACCACCAGACGATCACAAAGACCAGCCGCCTTGCGGAAACGCTTGGCAATATCCTTGTGAATCTGTCCCTTGTGTACGCTTTTTACGGGCAGATTGGTGATGAGGTCGTCAATCTCGAAGACGCGGAAGGCCTTATGGAGGCGCTTGTGGCGCTCCAGCGCTTCGATTTGCGGCCATTCCATCTGCCGCTGGAGGACGATACTGTCGGGGGAAAATCGTTCCATCTCGGCTGGCTCAAAGATACGCATGGTCTCCCAGCCCTGCACCTTTCCGGCCGCTCGCAGCGCCCGCATGGGCGAGATGATGCGGTATTCACCGCAGCCCTCACGGTCGGCGGGATGGACGAGGATGCGCGGGCGCGGTCGCCATTCCGGGTCCCAAGTCAGAGCCGCCTGATCTTCCAGGAGGAAGTCGGTGCTGGCGAGACTCAGATGCCGGTTGTAGGCCGGATCGAAGGCAAGTTGCGGCAGCCAGTGCGCATAAAAGGCGTTTTTTTCGGCGGCGAAACGGGCCAGTTTATCTTTATCCGCTTTTTGCTCCACCGCACCTTTCTGACTGGCGGAGCCTTCGTGCAGCAACATGGCCCAGGGTGTCCAGACAATTTTATGCCCGGCCTCACGGACTTTCAGACAAAGATCAATGTCGTTGTAGGACACTTTGAACTGCTGCTCGTCGAGTCCGCCCACCTCTTGATACAGCGACTTGGATATGAGCAAACAAGCGCCGGTCACCGCCGAGTAATTCTGCGTGAGCATGGCACGACCAAAGTAACCGCGATCCTCTGGCACATGGCCGATAAAGGGATGTTCTGCAGGCCCCTTCATGCCCAAAATCACCCCAGCATGCTGAATTTTGCCGTCAGGATAGAGCAGTTTGGCGCCCACAATACCCACTTCCGGGCGCAGCGCGTGGCTGACCATTTCGTCCAGCCAGTCCTCGTGCAGAGCCGCCGTGTCATTATTGAGCAGCAGGACATAATCGCCATGCGCCGCATCCACCGCCATATTATTCATGGCCGAGAAGTTGAAGGCGCCGGGATAGCGCAGCACCCGCAAGCGCCCGCCCATGCTTTCTTCCTGCGCTGTCAGCATATCCAGATAAGTACGGGTTTCTGCATCGTCACTATCATTATCAATAATCAGGACTTCATAAGCGGGATACCGGGTTTTTTCGATCAGAGATTCGATGCAACGCTGTAAAAAACCGAGTTGATTGCGGGTGGGAATGAGGATGGAAACCAGCGGGGTAGCGCCGAGCGGATAACGCACCCGGAAAGAAGGTGGAAAGGGGCCTGGTTGCACTTCTGCAGGAATTTGCAAGCGCTCAAAGTGCCGTTGCAGCGCCTCGCGACCAGCAGCAAGAATTTCTTCAATCGACTTATTACAATGACCGCTGCCCTGACGACGGTGATAGAGCACCTCGGGGATATGACCGATACCCTCATCGCCAATGTGCTCCCAGGCGCGCAGGAGGAAATCATAATCCTCGGCGCCATCAGCCTGTGGATCAAAGCCACCGAGGGCGTCAAAGAGCGTCTTTTTAATGAGCATCAGGCCGCCGACATAGGGCAGACTGCGCAGATAATCCAGGTTAAAATCGGGTTTGCAGTGGGGGTTGACGTGCTCGCCTTCCGTAGTGAGAGAATCTTCGTCGGTGTAGATAATCTGCCATTCAGGATGATTCTGAATGGATTGGGCAAGGCGGAATGTAGCATCGGCGGCGAGTTCGTCACCGGCGTCCAGGACGGCGAGCCAGCCCGCATCCATCTCAGCAAGGGTATTGTTTGTGGTGGCCACAGGATCATCCCCGGCGGCTAGCGCCCCCACTCGCACCGGCGACCATTGTTGCGACAGGCTGGAGTGCGTGGCCTGCGCGGAAGCCTCGCGACCATTCTCCATCACCAGCAGAGAAACGACCGTCGAGGAGGTCCCATACGCAAGCTCTTGCTGAGCCCACAAGCTTTCTTGAGGGGACCAGCGCTGTGCGGCCAACCACGGCAGCAGCGGTCCCAACGGCCGGAGACATTCATGACCAATCGTATCCTCCACCACAAAACCGGCACGCTCCGTAACCACCGCAAATAATCTCTCGATGGCATGGGCCAGCGTACCATCGACCTGGCCGGTCTCTTCCTCAAAGTCTTCGGGCTTCAGGTCCAGGGCCAACAATGGAGCAAGAGCCTGTGCGCGCGCCCAGAACATGCTGCCCGCGAAAAAACCGTAGCGTCGCGGATCTACCATGATCCCCAGCCGGTCCATCAGCGGGCCGACTCGCGGACGATTCGCATCCTTCACCATATCCAAGGGTAACCAGAATCCCGCCGGCCCGATCATCCCGACCCGCTGCGCACAGGTGAACCGTTCGCGAACGTGGGCCACCACCGACGGCGCCAATAAATTATCCAGCAAATCGCGACGCCAGCGATCGCCATCCCCATGGGACAGGAAGTCAACATGAATCTGCTCCCGCTTCATTTGCCGCAAATGCGGGGACTTCTTGCTATGAATAAAGAGCAGATATTCGTGACCGGCAGCTATTGCTGCCTTGGCCAGCGCCAGTCGCGGCGCGATATCGCGGCCCCGGTTGGGCCGCACAACAATTTGCGCCGAAGGAAACCGCTGGGAGATTTTTGACACCAGCGATTCTGCGGACTCGGTCACAGAAACGTAGAGGTTAAAATCTTCGCCCAGACTGAACAACGCATCGGCGATCTCATCCCAGAGTTCCGGATAGAAAAGATGCAGAATAACAGCAATTTTACGTTTTTCAGAATAGATCACTGGATGGCTTGACAAACTTTTCAATTGTTCATTTTTATCTTCCAAACCTATCTGGTTCTGCTTCCCTGAAGCAATAATAAACGAATAATCTGATCTCGCGAAATAATCGCCCCTCTTGATGCCAAAAAAATACAAATCAAATGACTCTTTATTAACAGAAAACGAATACAGTGAAAAGACAGAATCAACGTCTAATTCTTTACGTATGTCACTCTCATCAAGATTCTTATAATAATCAGACCAGTCAGAAAATCCCTGCAGCAACGGAGCATCCTGCGGACTGGTCCTTCTAGTGCCGTGCTCTGGACGACCCGCCGTAGCACATGTGAACAAAAACAAACCTCCCGGTTTAAGCATCCGTACAACATTCTTTAATGTTTCTGAATAATACTGGTCATGCTCAAAACACTCTGTAGATATTATGGTATCAAATGTGCCATCTGGGAGCGCTATTTCGTGGCCTTTCGCTATTATATCAACGTTCTTACCTGGTGCTATATCAACGCCAAGATAAAGACAGCTGTCAAACAAATATTGGTTGTTTCCATTAATATCAAGGGAACCAATATCGAGAACGAGCTTCTCTTTAAAAAAACCTTGAAACCCATTTTTTACAGAACTACAGAAAGTTTTCTGCTGCGCATGAGCCACATATTCCTCCTTTTAATTGTCAAATAATTTTATATTGCCTATAAAATATCAAGCGGTGGCAACAATCGCACCATGGTACGCCTACCAAAACTATCAGAGCGATAGGAAATTATATGGACACGCCATGGAAATTCGTTATAGTTGAAAAACTCAAACCTTGCACGTGTGCAAAAGGCCGTCTTTTATACCCCCTGCGTAGCCGTGGTGCTTTGGCCTATTGTTGCTGCCCTCCCTCAGCGAACCGACCCTCAGGAGTGATGGCATCGGCACAGCGGGTAAGTTCTTCACTCCAAGAGGCAATCGCCGATCCACAGTTTTTCAGCCACGGCGACGCAAAGGCCACCCGTAGAAGCGGCTATCACCTGAGCCTTCATTCAGGTTTCAGACAATTACGTCCTGCACCTAGAATCTCCCGCGCCGATGCACCTGGCGACACGACTTTGCGCGCCTTATCAGCGGCTAACAGCCAAGAATCAAGCCACGCTTCTGGCGAGGCTCCCGACTGCCCTTCACGATACAAATCTTCAGGGATGTCTATGGTCGATTTCATAGGGCCTTATCAATGAAACAGGTCTTCAATACGCTCAGCACTCAGGATACGATCCGACCAAAGCAACAAGGTCTCCGCATCCGCGCTCTCTATCCGCTCCCTATAGGCCGCAGCTAGTTGAGCACCATATTTGCGGTCTATTTGGCGGAGCAGGACCTTTGCCTCACCTATCTGCAGCCCCTGCTGCACGCCCTGCCGCACGCCCTGCTGCAGGCCCTGCTGTAGGCCCTGCCGCAGGCCTTGTTCCGTAAAACGTTCTGCGAAGCTGCTCACTCTCTTCACCTCCTCTGGATAACGTCTGCCATACTCTTCAAGCTCATGCTCACTCATACCCACATAAATGTCGATAAAGTCCAAATATTTGAGTTGTTTCTCCGGGTCTGGCTCCAAGCCGAACAGACCTTGGACAGCGTGGGCATAGACCTCGACCCGATCTGCGGGCGCGTAGCGCATATTCGGCAAGTTCAGTCGCGCCACCACATTGTCACTGGTCCAGTATGCCTCGCTGGATAGTGCTGGCAAATCGCAGATCAGATAACTGAATTCCATATAACTATGGTGATCCCCACCCAGCTTCAGCGTCTGCTGATAATGCCCGCCACGCAGAAAAATCACCACTGGAACAATACGGTCTGTCCCCAACAACTCCGCCAGATCCAGACAGTAGTGTGCCAATCGGTGTATCGAAAAGCGCCGGCTATCACTTTCTTCTTCCACGGCGAAAACCAGCGCCCCACGACGCCCGTCCGGCCATTCTACCAGTAGCGGTACGTCCAACTCGCGAAATCGCTCTCCCAGACGTTCCTGCAACTGCTCCTGACGAATCGGAGTAATACATACGGTATCGTCCAAGGTTGCCGCTTCTTCCGGCGCGGAAAACCGCAACGCCTCACGAGGGTAATCCAATATCAAATTCTTAAAATTCTGATCGTGGCTCACGCTCGCCCCTTCGTCATTTTTTCAGTGTAACATAGCCACTATGCCGTTCGTCTTCAAATATAATTAAACAAACTCAAGCCCTGCACCTGCGCAAAGGCTTTTTGCGCCGCCTGCAAAGCGGTGGTGCTTTGTTGAAACTGGGTAATCACTTGCGGGTAGCTGATATCAGCCAGGCTGCCCTGCGTGGTCTGAAATTGCTGGGTAAGATTGGCATTCAGCGTCTGCACACTCTGTGCCTGTTGCAGTTGTGATCCGATCTGGCTCTGGGTACTGAGCAGGGTGGTTTGCGACTGGCTGAGATTGGCGAGAACGTTGCTGATATTCTGGGCGCGTTGCGTGTTGGCGCCCGGCGATCCACCGCCCGCCTGAAAAGCCGTGATGAGGTTATTAAAGGTCTGAAACAAGCTCTGCGGCTGAGCGGCGGCAAGGGTAAACGAAGCGCTCTGCCCGATGCCCGGCTGTCCGTTGGTCGGCACACTGATAAAGGGGCTGCTTCCTGGTGTGCTGGGTATGGATATGCTCTGGCCCGGCGTGTAGCTGCCGGATACCACGGTCCCGGAGCTGCCACTCCAGCCTGATGAGCCCACCTGCCCCGTGCCACTGCTCACGCTATAGGTCAGTCCGCTGGAGCCATTATTGCTGATCGTCACCTGATACTGCGCGCCATTCACCACGAACTGATCATTAGCGGCGGCCTGATTCAAAACGCTTCCCGGTCCCAGAGTGGTGGTCCCCACATCGGTGGCGGTACCACTCACCGGGATCTGGTAGTTACCACTGGACGCCGTCACCGTAAAACTGCCATTTCCCGCCGGGATATTCATAAAAACCGAATTCCCCGCCTGCGACACCGGCGCCGTCAGCCCCGGTCCAATCTCCAGGGTTTTTTGGCCGGAATCGCCCAGATACTGCACCTGGTTATTACTCTGCAACTGAAATGGCGTAACACCCGATTGCGAACCCGCAAAGACATAGGTGCCATTGGCGTCCTGGGTATTCGCCATCTGCACCAGTTGCTGCAAGTTACCTTGCATGGTAGTCACCGCATTCTGCAGATCGCTGGGGCTGACGGTGGCATTGTTCATCTGCACCGCCAGTTGCTGCACCTGATCGATCAGGGTCCCAACGCCCTGCAGGGTGCTGGAACTTAGTTGCAGGTTCTGCTGGGCATACTGATTACTCTGCTGGTAGCTGCTGAGGCTGGCGATCTGACTGTTGAGGTTGAGCACCTGGGCGTTAGCCACCGGGTTGCTCGCCGGGTTGATCAAGGCATTGCCGGTGGAGAGCTGCTGGCTGAGCGTGTTCAACGTGCTCTGCTGGTTCAGCATACCGCTGAGACTGCTTTGAAAGACTTCAGAAGTGCTGACACGCATGTTGATCTCCTTACAGGGCCTGAATGAGGGACGTGAATAGCGTGTTCCCCACCGAAATGGCCTTGGCGGCGGCCTGATAGGCCTGTTGATAGAGGATCAGGTTGGCGGCCTCCTGATTGAGATTGACTCCAGACACGGACTGCTGGGAGGCCTGTGCCTGCTGCAGAACCGTCGCCTGCGCTTGTGCGCTGGTCTGCGCCTGCCCGGCCTGGGACGCCACTTGCGTGATCAATTGCGCCGCGCTGCCATTGAAGGTCGTGCTGCCATTACTCATGACCTTGCTGGTAGCCAACGCGGCCATGGCCTGCGCATTGCCGTTACTACCCACGCCGCCCGGACTGAGGGTAAAGGCGTCGCCCGATGCCGCCAGACTGCCGCTGAGGTTCACCTGCCAGTAGCCACCGGGCGGGTTGGGGTTCTGGATAGCGATGCTGGTACCCGACCCGCCCAGGGACACGCTGCCGCTGGCGATCACCCCGGCGCTCCCACTCCCCGAGCTGATCTGAAAACTGACGGCTGCATTGCCCGACCCTCCCTGCGTGAAGGTGACCTGCAACGGCGTCGGGAAACTGGCCAGCCCGGAGACCAGCAGGGCACCGGAACCCGTGCCACTCACATACTGACCCGCAGACAGGGTCATATTGCCGAGATTGGTGTTGACCAGGCTGCCGCTGACCACCTGCCCCGGACTACTGACATAGGGGCTGGCGGCAGCGATGCCCGATGGATCGGTCATTACGGTCTGCATACTGCTGGCGCCCAAACGGGTGGGCTCGATGAGAAAGCTATTGCCGGAGACCGCGCCCGAGACACTGACGCTGAAGCCCGAACTCCCGAAGTTCAAGGTAGTCACACCGCTGCTGACGCTGCCGCTGGTGGTGGCCACTACCTGTCCACTGCCGCGATCCGCCAGCGTCCAGTTACCGCCGCCGGCATCCTTCAGAATATAATCGGAGGCGGTCAGCGCGCCGCCATTGGTAATACTGCCGCTGATGATTGCACTACCCGCATTCGCCTGATTGGCAAAGATCTGCACACCGCCCGTAGCAAAGAGCGCCGTGCCGCTGCTGCCGTTGAGATTCAGCCCCTGCGCCTGCTGCGCGTTGAGTGCCGCCGATAGGCCGTCGGCCAATTGCCCCAAGCCATTCTGGGCAGGGTTGAGGGACTGGCTGCGGAACTGCAGCAGGCCACCGAGGGTACCGCCGCTGAGGTTATGGCTGATGTTCGCACCATTGCCGGCGTAGGCGACGTCCATGGTCTGCTGGTTGTAGGCACTGGGCTGGGTTTTGAGGTCGAAGGATTTGCTGCCTGCCACCAGCACCTGCCCGTTGCTGAGATAGACGTTGATCTGACTGTTGCTCTGATGCAGCACTTGCACGCCCACCTGACTGTTCAACTGGGTGAGGAGCTGGTCGCGCTGGTCGAGGAGGTCGTTGACGGCACCATTACCCGCGCCCTGCAAGGTGGAGATCTGCGTATTCAATTGGGCGATCTGCTGGCTGAGACCATTGATCTGGGTGACCGACTGACCGATTTGCTGGTTGACGCCAGCACCGATGCTGCTTAATTGCTGGCCGAGGGACTGAAAGGTCTGACTGAGGTTCTGGGCGTTGCTGAGCATACTCTGACGCGCGGGCATATCGCTGGGACTGGCAGCCACCTGCGCCACCCCGGAAAAAAACTGGCTGACCTGTGAACTGACGCCGCCGTTATTGAGCACCCCGAGGACCTGCTGCAGCGAACTGGAAAGCGTGGCCTGGCCACTCGCGCTGGCGGTCGCCGACCACACCTGCCCTTGCAGAAAACTACTGTAACTCCGCTGCACCGTCGTGATCTGGGTGCCGTTGCCATAGTACTGCCCCCCCATGAAGGTGGGCGTAGTGGTAGACTGCACTATGTTTTCCTGACTATAGCCGGGCGTGTTGACGTTGGCGATGTTATTGCCGGTTACCTGCAGCGCATTTTGCGCGGCCTGCAGTCCCGTAAGCGCTGTATTGACGATTCCGCTGATTCCCGACATCTTACGCACTCCCCAAGGAACGACCCGGACCGGCATGATCACCATATACGGCGGTCTTCTGCCCCTGCAGAAGCGCCAGTGCATCCCGCAATGCAGCACTGGCAAGGCGCAAAGCATGATCCAGTTCGCTATACGCTTCCTGCAGGCCAAGCACCGCCTGACTCAGATCCGGAGCGGGTGCCGCATGACCAACCATTTCCGCACGCAGTTGCAATAAACGCCGGGCCAGAAAATTTCTCCGATCCGAATCGGGCAAACCTTGTCCCCAGTCGGCGTGCGCCAAGCATGCCTTCTGTAGCTGCAGCAAGTTGGTCAACGCCTGCACCGTCTCCAGTTCATCCCGCCTTGGGGTCACCTCGCCCATGCCGCCTTCTTTCTCCCGATCGCAGGAAACACTGCTTTCCATCATTAACGACACAAAAACTGCCGAAGTTTAGCCACCGGCAGCGCCTTGCGGAAGCCCGGCCATCACCTGTTCCATCAATGGGCTATCGGCCACTGCCACCAGTTTGCCGGCATATTGTGGATCGCTGGCATACCCGCCCTGCTGCAGGGCCTCTGCGAAAGCCGCGACATTATTCCCCTGCCCCAGCGCTGACTGGTAACGCGGATTATCGAGCAGCAGTTGGGCGTAGTTCTGCACGCTGGCGCGGAAACTGCCATAGGCGCGAAAAGCAGCCGTTTCCACCTGATTCACGCCATTCTCAAATTCGTGAGTCAGACTGCTCACCGATGATCCCTGCCAGCTACCAGACCCCTTTATACCGAAGAGATTATTTCCGGCCACATGGCCGCCCCAACCGGTTTCCAGAGCGGCCTGGGCGATGATGGCCTTGGGCGCGACACCCAGTTTCCGCGCTACGGACTGTACGGCGGGCAGGATGGCGGCGACAAAGGCGGTGGCCTGCTGCACCAGCGCCTGCGATGGTTTGGCCCAGGACGGCGATGCGGCTGCGGGAGATTGCAGGGCGGCATTGCGCGCCGGAACAGGCATTCCGCCTTCGGCTTCTGCCAGTGCGGGCTTACCATGTTCACCCCAGTGCAAGTGGTAACGACTGGCGATCTCCCTGGCGAGCGTCTGCGCGATACCCATCCCTTGACCCTGACTGACGGTTTGCGCGATCTGCTGGTTGAACATCGACTTGAACATCGGCCCGGCATTTTTCCCGGTAAGGTCGGAGCCAAATGAAGTGGCAGACATCGCCGAAAGCATTTCCTGCATCAGCACCGCCTCAAACTGTTTGGCGACCGCCATAATAGATTGGGGATTGTGCGCCTGCGCATCACTGCGCAGTTGCGCCAGACCCGAGAAATTCAGGGCATCGCTGGCCGCCGCGGATGCCGCTTTAGGGTTGATATTCACCGCCTGGGTGCTGGCGCTGAGATTTATGGGGCCGCTCATACTACCTCCAGTTGCGCATGCAGTGCGCCTGCAGCCTTCATGGCCTGCAGTATGGCGATCAGGTCGGTGGGCGTCGCACCCACAGCATTCAAGGCACGCACGACGGCCTCCAGACTGACGCCCGGCTTGAACATCAGCAGCTTGGCGTTGGACTGGTTTATGTTCACATTGGCTTGCGGAACAACCACGGTCTGCCCGGCTCCCAGCGGATTCGGCTGACTGACCAGATATTTCTGAGAGATGGTTACCGAGAGGTTACCGTGAGCGACGGCGCAGGAACCCAAGGTCACATTCTGGCCCAGCACCACGGTCCCGCTGCGCGCATCGATAATCACCTTGGCGAGCGGGGTTTCCGGGGTGACATCCAGATTCTCGATCTCGGAAAGGAAGGTCACCCGCGCCCCCGGTGATGTCGGGGCCTGCACTTTGACCTCCCCTGCGTTCATCGCCTCGGCAATGCCATAGCCCAGTTGCTGATTGATGACGTCCGCGATCCGCGCGGCGGTGGTAAAACTCGGGGTATGCAGTTCCAGGGTCATGGGCCCGGCCTGATCGAATCCATTGGAGACGGTGCGCTCCACATTCGCCCCGTTGGGGATGGTACCGGCCGTCGTCACGTTGACCTGTGCCGACGCGCCGTTACTACTGGCCCCAAAACCACTGACGATCAGATTGCCCTGAGCGATGGCATAAGTCTGCCCATCCGCACCTTTTAACGGGGTCATCAGCAACGTGCCCCCCATCAGGCTGCTGGCATTGCCGACTGCCGACACCGTGACATTAACGGTCTGCCCAGGTTGCGCAAAGGGCGGCAGATGGGCCGTCACGATCACTGCGGCCACATCTTTGGGCTGCAGATTGGTGGCTACGGAAGCCGGAAGGTTGATACCGAAGCGCTGAAACATATTCAGCAGGGACTGTGTGGTATAGGGCACCTGAGTAGCTTGGTCGCCCGTTCCATTCAGCCCCACCACCAGTCCGTAGCCCGCCAACTGGTTGCTGCGCACACCGCCGACTGTAGCCAGATTACGCACGGTTTCCGCATATGCTCCGGCCAGATACCCGAGCGCTAGCGTCATGGTTATGAGTATCAGCAGAAGCCCTTTCCAACGAAGCGTTCTCATGATCGGACCTTATCGGTTAAAACGGCCACAGCGACAGGAAAAAGCGCGCCAGCCAGGGCATCCGCGCCGCCGAATAAATACTGCCGTCGCCGCTATATTCCACCCGTGCATCTGCAATCTGGGTCGAGAGAATAGTGTTTTGCGGCGTCACGTCAGCGGGCCGCACGATCCCGGCCACCCGAATGTATTCATGCCCGCCATTCAGCAATACCTCTTTGGACCCCTCAATCACCAGATTGCCATTCCCCTGCACCCGCACCACCGTCACTTCCAGCATCGCCGTAAAGGTATTGCTCTGGGTCGTGGCACCGGTACCGCCATATTTCTGGCCGCTGGTAGCTCCCATACTGGGGCTGAAGGCGTTACCCGCCACGCTGCCAAAGGTGGGCGTGATACCGAAGAAATTGGTCAGCGCCGCATTCAGCGAATCCGAGGTGTTGATGGCGGTGTTGGTATTATTGGAAGCGCTGGAATTCTCCTGAATCAGCACCGTGATGAGATCACCGATACGATTGGCCCGGTTGTCATTAAACAGGGAAACATTGGTCCCCGTCTGCCAGATAGCCCCGTTGGCGGGGTGCGCGGCAAGGGATTCCGGCTTTGCCGGGATGGGCAGCGGCGTCAGCGGCTTAAGATCATGGTAACCCTTCAGCGTAGCGCAGGCACCAAGACCGAGCAGCAATCCGACAGCCATGACGACGCGGGCGAAGCCGCGCCAACTATTGGAGAGGGGGCCATTCAGGCCGCTCAGGATCATCATTTCGCCACCCCGCGCTCGCATCAGATGTCCTCAAAGATTCTGGGTGAGATACTGCAACATGGAATCTGATGTGGACACCGCCTTGCTGTTAATCTCATAGGCGCGCTGGGTGGAGATCATATTCACCAGTTCTGATACCACATTGACGTTGGAAGATTCCAGGTAACCCTGCTGCACGGAACCGAGACCATTCAGGGTCGGCTGGCCGGTCTGGGGCGCACCGGAAGAGCCCGTCTGCAAGTAGAGGTTATCACCGATACTCTGCAGACCCGTGGGATTGATAAAATTGGCGAGCTGGATGGTACCCACCTGTTGCGGCTGCGCCTGTCCAGGCAACACCACCGATACCGTACCATCGCTGCCGATGGTGATGGATTGGGAGTTGGGTGGGATGGTGACTGGCGGCTGCAGAAGATAACCGTTGGACGTGACCAACTGTCCCTGATTATTCATCTGGAAGGTGCCATCCCGAGAATAAGCAATCGTGCCGTTGGGCTGCATGATCTGGAAAAAACCCTGCCCATTGATGCCCACATCCAGGGAATTACCCGTCTGGGTAAGATTACCCTGAGTCATAAGACGCTCTGTGGACACTATCCGCACACCGGTACCTAGTTGCAGACCAGAAGGATACTGCGTCGTCTGGGAAGACTGCGCACCGGGCTGACGCAGATTTTGATAAAGTAAGTCCTGAAAGACCGCCCGGGATTGTTTGAAACCGGTGGTATTCACGTTCGCCAGATTATTGGCGATGACGTCCATCTTGGTTTGCTCGCCTTCCAGACCGGTAGCGGCCACATATAAGGATCGCATCATTGGGCATTGCTCCTGTTTATCATGGCACCACTAGCAGTTGAGTGGCGCTTTGCTGGTCTTGCGAAACGATCTGCATCAGCTTGGTCTGGATTTCAAACTGACGACTGTCCTGCAGCATCTGAATCATGCTATTCACCGGATTGACATTACTGCCTTCCAGCGCGCCCGGCTCCAGCACGACGTTGGCATTCTCCGGCGCAGAGTTGCCACCGCTGGTCTGAAAGAGGCCATCGGCGCCTTTCTGCAAAGTCCTCTCCGGCGGATTCACCAGCTTGATCTGGTTAATGGCCATGACCGCGTCGGGCTGACTCCCCACGGGGACGCCGGAGACCACCCCGTCGGCACCGATCACCAAAGACTGCATAGGGGGCAGAGAAATGGGCGCGCCGTTAACGCCCAGCACGGGATGACCTGTCGCCGTCGTCAGAATACCTTGCCCGCTGATCTGCAGATTGCCGTCACGCGTATACGCTTCCTGTCCGCCGGGACCCTGCACCGCGAGCCAGCCCTGGCCATTGACCGCAACATCCAATGGCCGCCCCGTATGCACCACCGGCCCGGACTGGAAATCCACACTCTGGTTCATTGTCGCCGTATAGGCACGGGTCGGCAGACCCTGACCATACACCGGCAAGGCGCTGAACTGCGCCTCGTCGGCGCGAAACCCCGTAGTATTGGCATTGGCCAGATTATTGGCGGTTACCGTCTGCCTCTGCAGAATCGCATGGGCTCCGGTCATGGCAATATAGAGGGTATCCATAGTCCGTTATCCTCACAGGCTCAATAGCGTCTGAACCACGGCATTCTGGGTCTTGATGGTCTGGGCGTTAGCCTGATAGGCCTGCTGCGCGACAATCAGGTTTACCAGCGACTGCGACAAATTCACATTCGACTGCTCCACCGCACCCGACTGCAACACCCCCAGATTGGTACTGCCCGGCGATCCCGACAGGGGCTGCCCGGAAGCATAGGTCGGCGCCAAGTAGTTGTTACCGAGATTCTGCAAGCCGTTATTGTTGGCGAAGCGGGTAAGGGTGATCTGTCCCATGACCTGCGACTGGCCGTTGCTGTAGCGGGCGAAAATATTGCCGCTGGGATCGATGGAAAGGCCGGAGAGTTGGCCGGTGCCGTAGCCGTTGCTGCTGGCATTGATGACTGCGTTGGCGGAGTTGTAGTTGGTACTGCCGCTGAAATTGACGGCGAGGGTACTGGGGGCGGCCCCATCTGCCCACTGGAAGCTGACGGTTCCACTACTGGGCGGCTGAACTTGCCCGCTTGAGTTGAACTGAAGGGGGGTTGCAAGCGTTCCGCTAGCTGCCGTGCCACTGGCCGTTCCCGTCGCGGAGTAACCCACATTCCACGTCTGGCCGCTGGTGGGGCTGGCCGAAGACAATTGATAATAAGTAGTTAACAATTGTGGTGTGCCCAGGCTGTCGTATACCGTCGTCGTCGTAGAGTAGTTGTAAGTACTGGGATCATTGGGGTTGATGGCCGTCCCGGTGATCGGCGTATTGGTCGAATCCAGATTCAACCCGATGCTCAGCCCGGAAGAGGCCTGCGGCGGCAATGCATTCTGGCTGATGGTCAGCGGCCCACTGGCCCCCGTCAGCTTTCCGGTCTGCGCCTGAATGCCGACCAGTTCGCCGCCATTGCCATCCACCACTACCCCGTTCTGGTTCAGTTGCAGTTGGCCGTTGCGACCATAGACCGTGGCGCCGTTGTAATTGAACTGAAAGAAACCATTGCCGTTAATCGCGACATCCAGCGGATTACTGGTAGTCTGGATATTGCCCTGAGTGAATTGCTGGGCGATGGTCTGCACCTGGGTACCAATACCCACCTGCCCCTGAGTCGGCGCGGCGTTGGCCATCGCCGCCGCATAGGCATCGGCAAACTGGGCGTTGGAACCCTTGAAACCCACCGTATTAGCGTTGGAGATGTTATTGCCGAGCACCTGCAGATTGGTGCTCGCCGCTTGCAAGCCACTTAACGCTGTATTGAAAGTTCCCATATCACCTACCCCTTAAATGATATTCTGAACGGCACTGAAGGGTACTGAACCTTGCTGACCCTGTAGTTTCAGGGTTGGCCCCGCAGCGCCTAAAGTAACGCCGTTGACGACCCCCGCCATGTAGGGCGTACTGCTGACACTCTGGCCGTTGGCTCCACTCGCCTGCACCGAAAATTGATACGTTCCGTCCGGCAAGGCGTTGCCGCTGGCATCGGCACCATTCCAGCTAAAACTCTGCATCCCCGCCGCCTGCGCTCCCTGGGGCAACACCGCCAGGGTTTGCCCGGCGCTGTTCTGTACTAACACATCGACAGCGCTGGCACCGCTGCTGAGGTCATAGGCGCCCATTGAAGTACCGCCATTCAGAGTCAGTTGATTGCCGGAAGTCGTGACCGACCTGCCGATCAGGGAGGCCGCCTGCAAGCCCTGATTCTGGTTGATCTGCCCCATCAACGAACTCAACGACCCCTGAATGGCCTGCACCCCGTTGGCGACACTGAACTGCGCCAACTGTGACGAAAGCTGCGAATTACTCATCGGATTGAGCGGATCCTGATTCGTCAACTGGGTGACCAGCAGGTTGTAAAAGGTATTCTCGCTGGCGAGCCCGCTGGCGCCGCTGCTCGCACTACCCGAGCTTGCCGCTGAACTACTCTGCAGAGAGGCGTAAAAAGGATTGACGCTGGATGTCAGAGAATTGACGCTCATGATCAGGCTCCTATAGGGTGAGTGTTTTTTGCAGCAGGATTTTGGCGGTATTCATGACATTGACATTGGCCTGGTAGGCACGGGATGCCGAGATCATATTCACCATCTCATCCACTGGATTGACGTTAGGCATTTTCACATAGCCCGACTTATCAGCAAGGGGATTGCCTGGTTGATATACCATCTTGAAGGGTCCTGGCTTGGTCACCACGCCCGCCACCTGCACACCGCTGACGCCGGCAGGCGCAGCATTACCGGAGAGAGGCTGAGCAGCGAATACCACCTCCCGGGCACGATAAGGCTGCCCGTTCGAACTCGTCGCAGAATTGGCATTAGCCAGATTACTCGCCACCACGTTCAAGCGATAACTCTGCGCGGTAAGCGCCGAGCTGGCCACATCGAGCACTGAAAACATGGACATATCGATCCTCTCCTTAGCTTTAAATCACGTTGCCGGTGATGACTGAGTTCAGGGTTTTGATTGTACCTGTCAGAAAAGTCAAATCGGCCTGATATACGACACTATTCTGCAAAAAACTGGCCTGTTCGCGGTTCATGTCTACAGAGTTGCCGTCCAGGCCCACCTGGCTACCGCGCTGATAATGCACAAAGGCAGCTAGGCCTGCGCTGGCAGGCGATCCCGCCAGTTGCCGCGCATTATCCGTCTGCAGGGCCAGCCCCCCCTGATCACCCGCCTGAACCGCTTTCAAGGTTTTGCTGAACGGAATATCCACCGCCTTGTAGTTCGGTGTATCGGCGTTAGCAATATTGGCCGACAGCAGTTGCTGCCGGTAACCACTGACCCGTAAGGCATCTGCAAGGGGATTGAGGGCCTGATCCAGAAAACCGCCCATACCAGCCTCCTCCTCCACACAAATCATCATGTGACAGTGCGAGCAAAATACATGCCTGGACAGCGCACCTGAGCCAACCGGTGATTTTTGTGTGATTTTTTACGTCAGCCTCAGTTTAGAAAAACCAACGGGCGTCAAAACCGGCACAAACATACCGGGGACACCTTTGTGCACCATGGTAGCGGCATAATTTTGCCGACACCGCCAAGACGGCTATCCGGCACCCTCAAATAACCTCCACCCTGCGATGGCGCTTATCACCGAGCTCCGGTACCTTTGGCTAAGCGAGAGGAGGCCCCCGCTTCCCATTCCAAAGCGCTCCTGGTAAATGGCACGTTATTTGCCTTTCGTGGCTATGGCATGGGCAATTGCCGGGCAGACGTGGGCACGATGATGAAGAGGACCAACCTGGCAAGACACTCGGGGAACAAGGCGGTGGCATCCTGCACCGCCCTGCTCCTGCTTGCCTGCTCGCTGCCGGTGAGCGCTGCGACGGAAAGCGCCGAAGCCATCCATGCTACCGTTACCCGCTTTGTGCGCAACCACCTTCCCGCCAATATCAGCAACGCCAAGATTCACGTAGATGGCCCCGCACCGGGCTTGCGCTTCCCCGCCTGCGACCACTTGCAACTCGGCTTTTTCGGCTATAGCAACCCCTATGGCAACCAAACCGTAACGGTAAGCTGCTCAAGCCCTTCGCCGTGGAGGCTCTATTTACCGGTACAGCTCGCCATCAATCAAAACGTGGTGGTCGCGGCTCGACCGCTGAGCGCGGACCGGGTGCTCAGCGCTGCGGATCTCAGTGTGGTTCAGCGCGACACGAACGGTCTTGGTGGTAATGCGCTGAGCAATCCGCAGCAAGCGATTGGCCAGGTTCTGCGTTTTGGCACGCTGGCAGGACAGCCCATTACCACATCCATGCTCAATGCGCCGGAGGTTGTTCGTGCTGGTGAACAGGTCACCTTATACGCGGAAGGGGATGGCATTCGCATCGCCACCATCGCCAATGCCATCGAAAATGGCCGCCCCGGACAGGCTATTTTGGTGCGCAACGTGCAATCCGGAAGGGTGATCCGCGGTACCGTTACAGCCAATGGTAGTGTGGTGGTGCCATTCTGAATAACGACCTGTTTCCCGAAAGTTTTTGTATTGCCCTTCAGTTCCTGCTTCAATGTGCCGTATCACAGATTTAAGCGTAAAGAGGAGAATCTGTTGTCATGAACCCGATTAACCCTTATTCCGGCTTACCCGGCACGAAGATGCAGACCAACACCGATCCGGCGGTCACGGCGAACCAGCCGACCTCCGGGGTCGGTACCGCGCGGACCGCCAAAGGTCCGACCGTGGCGCAGGACCATGTCACCCTGTCTCCTGCAGCCCGCAGCCTGCTCGCCGCGCAGACCTCCGCACCCGCAAACGCCGGGCGCGTGCAGGGCATCAAATCAGCCATCGCCAACGGCACTTATCAGGTCTCACCGCAGCGCATTGGACAGGGGCTCACCCAGGACGCACAGCAGTTCCTGCCCTTGACCACCAACAACAAGGCCTGATGAATGGATAGTCAGACGGACACGGCACTGCAACTCCAAATCGGCGTGCTGGAGGCCTTGCTCCAGTTGCTGCATCAGGAAGGGCGTTGCCTGCAGTCTGGGATCATGACAGAACTGGAACCCATTGCTGCAGAAAAAGAGCGGCTCTACCAGACCATCAGCGCCCTCGAATCCCAGCGCCGCACGCAGCCATCCACTGTCACCCGCATGGGTCTGCAAGCGCAACGCCGAGCACTGCTGGAGAAGATCGTTCAGCACAACCAGCAGAATGGGCAGATCATCGGCGCCCTGGAGCGTTTTAACCAAGGTGCCTGGCAAATTCTCTTTGGGACCAATGATCCACTCTACACCGATGGCGGGACCACTCAGAACACTACCCAGCGGCACCTGATCGGCAGCGCCTGAGATGCTCGTGCTCACCCGGCGCCGCGGTCAGGCCATCTGTATCGGCGACGATATCCGTATCGTCGTCACCCGTATTGAAGACGGTCAGGTGCGATTGGGGATAGAGAGTGCCCACGACGTGATCATCCTCCGTGAAGAATTACTGGAATCCGTTCGACAGGCCAACCAGTCTGCCCAAGCCCTAGCCCCTGCCCAATTCGATCAGTGGTTACAGTCTCATCGCCCGTCTATCCAGGACGCGGCCAGCATTCAGGAAGAGTAAAAATGACCGACTACTCCACCCGCTTTGGCCTTCTACCTATCTCTGATGCGCAGGTATGGCATTGTGTCGCCCCCCTGCCGGGCTTTGCGGAGTTGCAGCGGTTTACGCTCCTTCACGTTCAGGAACAAGGCCCCTTCGTCTGGCTGCAATCTCTGGATGAGCCGCTGATCGCCTTTCTGCTGGTTGCGCCGGAACATTTCGGCCTGCGCTACCCGCAACGCCCACAGTTTGCGGCGCAAGCAACGAATGGAATCAGCATGGTCATGGTCATCCTGCCACAAAAAACCAATGATTCTTTACAGGCCAACGCCTTGGCTCCACTATATTTCTTACCCAACACCCGCCAATTCGGTCAGTGGATTGTTGAGCATGCCGAACCCAGCCTGACAAACATTTCGGAAGCCCAGACGCCTCCGGCAATCCTCGGTGTACCAATCATCCAACTCGGACTCGCCCGCCGGGATAGCGCTGCCAGCCCCTTAGCGATTGGCGCTGCGTAAATGCTCGCGATCGCAGCGCAAGGCATATTGGATAATCTGCTCCTGCAGGGCGCCAGGGGCTTGCACGAAGCTCAAGCCAATGTCTTGTGAGGCGGTACCACGGGGATGACCTACCGGTTCCACATAACGAACCTGCGCCCCCACCCGGTACACCTTGCCCTGAAAGCTGAATTGCACGCTTGCCAGCGTCTCGCCGGCAGTCATCGGATAGTCACTGGGCGCATGAATTCTTGCGCGCATGCCACCGGCACCCAGATCCACACAGAGCCCGTCGCAACTGCGCGCACCGTGGCGCTGAAGTGACAGCGCCAATCCGCCGGCCTCAGCGGGCACTGCGCGCAGAGCGGCGCGGCGCTGCAGATGGTAAAGCGCATCCGGCCATTGGATGCGCACAGCCCCATAACGCTGCCACAGCAGTCTCTCGATCACCGCGCTCTGAAACCCCAAGGGTAACGTCGACGTGCTCCACAAGAGCAAATCCTCACCGCACAGCAAGCGGGTATTTTCTGCTTCCGGCATCAGTTCATCGAGGATCAGGGTCGCGGTGTCTGTTTCAGCATGAAGGAGCGTGGCCTGGGCCAAAACGCCGCCACTACGCCCAACCATCACCGCCAGCGCTTCACCGCTCGCGATCAGTTCGGCAAGAGCTCGCTCTATCTGTCCTTTCCCCGTTTGCCGATTTTTTTCAGTGAACAGTTGATCCAGGAAGCTCTGGTTTGAAAACATCGTGTCCTCGCGTTTTGCAATTTTAGTCGTCAAGTTTTTGACGATCCTGACAAAAGACCGCCAGATTCGGGTGATCGTAACAGTCAGTTTCTACGGATAACGTTTTAAAGGCATGATTCATGCCGTACCGCTGGGCGCTTTTCGCAGCACGGTTTTCGCCTTGCCAAGGGAGTCGCTGCAGGATCCGAAAAATCGTCTATTTCCCAGAGCAGTTTAGTGACAAGGAGATCGCCATGGCACGCCGTAAAAAAGAAGAGGAATGGGAAAATCATGAACGTTGGCTGGTGTCTTATGCCGACTTCATTACTCTGCTCTTCGCCTTTTTTGTGGTGATGTATGCCATTTCCTCGGTGAATGAAGGCAAATACAGAGTCCTGTCGAAAACTTTGGTATCCGCCTTCAGTGGACAACCCTGGTCACCGGTCCCCATCCGCTCTGACGCAAGGCCATCCCTCAGCCAGACGCCTGTAGATCTGCCCGCACTGCCTAAAATCGCCGACATGGCGCCTGTACCTCATGTGCAAAAAGGCCAGGTTTCTCGCCAGGCAAGGAACAACCCACAAACACCGCCGCATCCCGCCGCCATGCGGCAAATTGAAAAACAGATGGAAACACTGCTTAAGCCTCTGATCGCGCAGGGTAGCGTCGCTATTCACCGGAGCAACCTGGGCGTCGTCATCGATCTTAACGCCAAAATCCTGTTTCACTCGGCACAGACGCGGCTCAGCCCTAATGCCACCACCACTCTGGGGGCTATTGCACAGGTCTTGCGTCAGGTGCCTTACCAGGTCCAGGTAAACGGTTTTACCAACGATCTACCCATTCGCACCGCCCAATTTGCATCCAATTGGGCACTGTCCGCCGCGCGTGCAGTTTCCGTAGTGGAACTCTTCATCCAGCATGGCGTGAATCCGCAGAATCTGGTCGCGGCGGGCTACGGCAAGTATCATCCGGTAGCACCCAACGATACGGCGAAGGGCCTCGTCATGAATCGACGGGTAAGCATCGTGGTAGTCGCCCCGCAGAATCCGAGCAAGGCCGGAACCGATCCGATCATGGCGGGCGCCATTGATCAGCGCGGTTAGATATCAGGAAAGATTCGATCAATGACATCCGACGAGATCAGTAAAACGCAAAAGCAGCAGAGGCGCCTCAATCGCGTCATCATCGTCGCGCTCCTTCTACTGGTTGTGGTCGCCACGGGCGTATACTGGAATCATTCCAAACGACACGACGAAAGCGCTTCCAAAGCCCTTCAATCCAGCGGGGCCAGCGTTTTTTTGAGCCTGCCGCAACCCATCGCGGTAATATCCCCTGTTAACTCCGCCAAACCCACCGCAGCAGTTATCACCCCGACGATCTCAACTCGGTCAGCAACCGCCATCAACACGAGTGCGAATCCAATTGTTTCACCCACAGTCATTGCCAAAGGATCCAGGCGGTCTCCAGTTCGCCAAAAAATTGTCGCGGCCAACCCGCGCCCGACACCCTCCCCAGTGCCCGTATTGACTCGTCCCGCCCTGACGCGGAAGTCTGCTCCACCCACCCATAAAGCACCAACGGCCCCCGCCCCAGCCGTTGACAACACCTGCAGCAACGCTGGGTGGTATGTGCAACTGGGGGCATTTGGGCGCTCCAGCATGGCGACCGATCTGGCAAAACTGATCAAAAGCAGAGGCTTCAGCACGTGCATCGGCACCTTGCCACAGAACCATCTTTACCGCGTGTTGGTGGGCCCCGTGCCCAACCGGATCGCCGCCGATACCGTCACGCAACGCATCGCCAACCTCACCAAACATCAGGGTTATCCCCAATACTGGTCACCCGTCCGCTGATGATCCGGGCGGCGGAGCCCCTTCAGTTTCCAAGCTTTCGTGCCGTATAACTCAACAAGGCCGCAACTGACTAGCAGGGCATTCTTGCTGCTGGTATAGAGTTTGCTTAAAACCATCACAGATTAGGGAGACGTCCGTTGTGCGGACGGCGAGCTCTCGGCAACCGATCAGAGAGGCTGCCACTCAAGGAGGAGAAAAGGGGTATATGGGCATAGATCAAGTCGATAAAAGCATTCGCATCCTCGTAGTGGACGACTTTTCCACCATGCGCCGGATTGTGCGCAACCTGTTGCGGGAGCTGGGTTTCAGCAATTTTGATGAAGCCGAAGACGGGGTACAGGCGCTGCAAAGACTGCGCAACCGACCCTTCGATTTTGTCGTCTCTGACTGGAACATGCCCAACATGCAGGGTATCGACCTGCTCCGTGCCATTCGTGCAGACGCCCAACTCAAGCACATACCGGTCCTCATGGTCACGGCAGAGGCCAAACGCGAGAACATTCTTGAAGCGGCTCAAGCCGGGGTGAACGGCTATATCGTCAAGCCTTTCACCGCTGACACACTCAAGGAAAAGCTCGATGCCGTTTTCAAACGCCTGCAAGCCGCTCAGGGGGCTCAGTCATGAATAACCATGTGCTGAATCCGGGGCGCCTGCTGAGTGAGGCCGAACTGCTTCTCCGTGAAGGCCTGAAACGTATTGCCAATACGGCAGAAGAGAACCTCTCGGGCGCGCAAAATCCGCTGGAGGAGGCTTTGCGCCTCACTGAAGAGCAGACCATGGTCACCCTGTCGGCCGTTGAGCGTGCCCAGGATGCCGTAAATGACATTCGCAGCGCCCATAACCGCTTTATCGACGAATCGCTCCACCACATCGACGACGCCCTGCTCACCATTCTGACCAGCCAGCAAGGGCAGGATCTTGCCGGTCAGCGGCTGAAAAAAGCCATCACCCTCCTGCAAGCGGTCGAAGAACGTATCCGTCTGACACTCGCCGAAATCGGGATGCAGGCCAACCCGGACTACGCGCTCCAAGCGGATAATGTTGCGGACTCCGATCCCAGCGTCAATCAAGACGAAGTAGACGCCCTGCTCGCCGAATTGGGGATTTGATCATGGACATGGAGATTTTGCAGGACTACCTTCCCGAAGCCCGCGAGCTCCTCGAAAAAGCCCAGGAAGACACCCTTCGCCTGGAATCTGAACCCGGCAATGACGAAATTTTGGCATCAGTATTTCGGGCCTTTCACACCCTGAAAGGTGGGGCGGGATTCCTGGAAGCAGACCACCTCGTCAGCTGGACGCATCATCTGGAAGACCTTCTGGACAAGCTGCGTTCCCATACGCTGACCATCTCCGCCAGCATGATCGACGCCATCCTCAAGGGCCTGGACGTCATCGATGACATGCTGCAGCAGTTGGCCCACGGCGAAAGTCCGGCAGCCGGGCCGGTGGATCTGGGCCAGGTCATTCAGCAACTCGCCGCTGGTCAAACACCCTATCTGCAGGCCCTCACCGCAGAAACGGACGAGTCCGGCACGGACGCAACCACCTGTCCGTCGACAGATGCCACGCTGTTGGCCAGTCAACGGATCACCGTCGACGGTCACAACGGTATTTACATTGAGCGTGCCGATATAAGCAGCCACTCCGCGCCCGGCAGCAGCGACGAAATCAGTGAGGCCGAATTTGAAGCTACCCTCGACGCCCTCTACGGCAATCAGGCCCCTGGTCTGGTCGACCCGCCGGAGCAACTCTGCCCCGCTGGCGACGAGATCAGCCCGGAAGAGTTTGAGCGGGTGCTGGATCAACTCCATGGCGGCCAGGCGCCGGGTTATGACGTCCTGGAGCGAACCGCACAGACGCAACCCGCCAGCGCTGCATTTGCGCTTGACCCGCCCGCATCCCGCATCGGTCTTCCAGCCCAGAACCTCCATGCGCAACCGCTGTCCTCAACGCCAGCACCCATAGCGAACCTCAGTGCGCGCGCGCAGAGCATGCCGGAAGCCGCCGACACCACCCTCCGCGTTGACGCGTTGCGTCTCGACGCCGTCATGAATCAGGTCGGCGAGCTGGTCCTCCTGCGCAACCGTTTGGCTTCGGCGGTCAGTAGTCTGGGCGAAGAAAACGAGGATATGGCGCGCATTGCCCGTGAGGTGGACCTCACCGTCAACGACATCCAGAGCACGGTCATGCGCCTGCGAATGCAGCCCTGCAAGCGCCTCTTCCAGCAACTGCCCCGCGTGGTCCGCGACGCCTCCCGGCAGCTCGGCAAGGAAGTCAAACTCGACATCGTTGGCGAGGAAGTCGAAATCGACAAAACCGTCGTCGATGCCCTCTCCGGCCCTATGACACATTTGATCCGCAACAGCCTCGACCACGGCATTGAGCCCCCCGAGGTACGCCAGGCGGCGGGTAAACCGCGTAGCGCGATGATCCGGGTAGCCGCCATACACCTCGGCGACAAAGTACGCATCGAAGTATCTGACGACGGCCGTGGCATAGACCGCCAGTTTGTCACCCAGAAGGCCATCGACAAAGGGGTGATTACGACGGATCAGGCGGCCCGGCTCTCGGAACAGGAAGCGCTAGAACTGGTCTTCCGGCCCGGCTTCTCCACCAAGGATCAGGCTACCGATCTCTCCGGTCGTGGGGTCGGTATGGATGTGGTCAAAGAAACCGTGCGCAAACTGCGCGGGCATCTGGATATTCAGACGCGCCTAGGTCTCGGCACCACGATTGCCATGGAATTTCCGCTGACCATGGCGGTATTGCCCGTACTTTACCTGCGCCTGCGTCGGGAAATCTACGCCCTGCCCATCTCCAGTATCGAAAGCCTGCTGGATATTCAGGAAAGCCGTATTCATTGTATGGGTGGTCGCAGCGTTTACCGCGTGGATGGCACTCAGGTCACCCCCATGGTAGACCTCGGCGCCCTGCTCAATGATCGCCCTTTGCGCCTGGGTTCCGAACCCATCGAAGGAGTTCTCACCGAACGTGGCCTTTTCATGGTTTCGGAGGTGCTCGGCAATGAGGACTCGGTGGTCAAACCCATTGATTTTCTCGCCGAGCAAACCTGGTATCAGGGGGCAACCATTTCCGGCAAGGGCAATGTCGTCCTCATCCTTGATCCTGGCGCACTGATCGGTCACGCCTTGGAGTACCCCAGCACCGGCAAGATGCCCCCCATTGACCGGCGAGGTGCCGCCTGATGGATATACAGCACATCATGCAGGTCGTCGACGCCTCCTTTGCTGCCCGCCAGAGCATCGAAAAATCCCTGCGCGAGATTGATCGCCGGGCCTTGAATGCGATGGTGCTTGTCAAACGTCATGGCAATGCATTGGCCGGATATGGCGTAGTCGCCCAGGCTTTCCGCGAACGCGCCGCCAGCCTCAAAGAATCCGCATCGCACCTGCAGGAGACCATTGCGCCCCTGATTCAGGCGCACATGCGTATTCTCCAGCATCAGCGCTTCGTAACATCGTTTGACACCATGATCCAGGCCATGGCGCAGTATGGACTGGTCTGCGCCAGTCTCAATAATACCCAGTCGCAGTGGCAAAAAATCATCACCCAGGAAGAGACCGATGCGCGGAAGATATTGCTTCGTCTCATCGCCGCGGTAGATGCCCTACAAGAGGGCATTGAGGAACAGGAATATGTGGTCACCAATGGCCGTATCGAAGCGGCTTTAGCAGAAGGCGCAGGTGCCCCCCTTATGCGTGTCTCACGCGATATGGGTGAGGCTGTGCGCACCGTGTCCAACGTCATCCGCACTTATCGCCATCAACTGGAGAGCTTAGAGCATGAAAGCAGCACCCATATTTGAAGCAGGCAGCCATCGCTGGTGGATTCTCTATGATCAGGACGAACATCGCGTCATCGACTCCAATGTGTACGTGATGGAATCGAATGGGCAAAGCCTTATCCTCGATCCTGGCGGATTTGAAATTTTTCCGCAGGTTTTCGCCGCCCTCGTCGAGGTAGTGCCGCCAAGCAGTCTGAAAGCGGCTTTTGTTTCCCATCAGGATCCGGATATTGCCTCCAGCCTGCCGCTTTGGCATGCCTGTAATGAGCAGATTCAGTGGCATATCCCCAAGCTCTGGGAGGGCTTTATTCGCCATTATGGCGCTTTGGAGGCGCCCTTGCAGGACATTCCGGATGAAGGTGGAGATATGCTGATTGGCGGCCGTCGCCTGGAGTTCATTCCTGCTCATTACCTGCATTCTTCGGCAAACTTCCACGTTTATGATCCGGAGGCTAAGGTGCTGTTTTCCGGCGATGTCGGCGCTGCCCTCTTACCGCCAGGACATGGTGCCTGGGTGGATCGTCGCGATAAAAGCGGCCGCGCCTTTGAAGAGCACATTACCAAAGCTAAATACTTTCATGAGCGCTGGATGCCGTCAAATGCGGCCAAAAAAGACTGGATCAACCGCGTGAGTAAACTAGAAATTGACTACCTTTGTCCACAACATGGCGCCATTTATAGCGAGGATAACGTGCAGCGTTTTCTCGACTGGTTTGGTGGCCTGAATGTCGGCACCGCCATTAACGAATAAGCATTAGTATGAGGGAGTCATCAATGAATAGAATAGCATTGGCAGAATATGCCCGCGGGCTGCTAGACCCTCTCTTGAGTTTGGAGATGCTCTGTGAGGCAGATCCCGCCATGGAAAACCCCATATTCTATATGAACCCTGCCGCATTGCGGGCCATGAAGCATCATCACCAGCAACTGAATCCGCTTTTGCGCGGTGCCGACGTGCGTCAGGCGCTTGGTCACTCTATCCATCAGTTTCATAAAGAACCGGAACGTATTCGTCAAATATTCCGCAATCTGGCTGCAGGCAGCATTTCTGAGCACAGTGCTGAACTGGAATTGGGTGGAATAACCTTTGCCCTTCACTTTACCGTGATCCGAGACGACTCCGACAGCCCGATCGCCTATCACGCCTCCTGGCGGGATTTAACCGACAGTCGCCGTGTGGATGAGATTTCTGTATCCGTCTCCAAAAACGCAACTGTACATGCCAACACGCTGACCCGGACATCCACAGAAGCGCAAAAGGCAATGGAAACGGTGGGCAGGACGTTGCAACACCTGGTCAAGACGATCGAGGAAAATCATCACGCCTCCGAATCACTCATTCAGCAGGTGGCGGCGATCAGCCTGATTGCCCAGACCATCCGCGAAATTGCCTACCAGACCAATCTGCTGGCGCTCAACGCGGCTATCGAGGCGGCGCGTGCCGGTGAGCATGGACGCGGCTTTGCAGTGGTCGCCGATGAGGTAGGCAATCTCTCCAAACGGGTGCAGGAAGCCACTGGCGAAGTGCAAACCAATATCTCTGCCATCACGAATACCGCGAAAACGATTGATACCGCTTCCCAGAAAAACCAGACTCAGGCGCAGCAGTCTATCGAAGTAACCGCCAGTCTCAACAGCGAGATCAGTAGTCTCAGTATGATCGCCGCATCTATGACCATGGAGAGCGCGCGCCAGAATCATGAAATATTTGTACGTCGACTTCAGAATGAAATTACGGAGGGTAGTCATCAGGTACGTCTCGAGGACCTCAAAGATCACCATACCTGCAGCTTGGGGCACTGGTACGATAGCTTTGGTATGAAAAATTTCGGGGCACTGCCGGAATTCGTCGCACTATCAGAACCACATCGCGAGTTCCACCAGACCGCCAAGGATTTAATTTCCGCCTATAGCGGCGGAGATCAAGCAACCACCGAGAAGCTTCTGGAACGTGTTTTGGCGCTGCGTGATGTGCTTTTCCAGAACTTAGACGCACTGTCTGCCGCCACCCAGAAAAGTCACCAAGGACCAAACCTATGAGCCAGGTATTACGTGAAGTGGATGAAAGAGCCCAGCTTGCCGGCACCAACAAATTTGAACTCCTGGTCTTTCGCCTCGGCAAAGATCAACAGCTCAACAGCCGTGAGCTTTTTGGCATCAACGTCTTCAAGGTTCGCGAAGCGCTGGTGATGCCAAAAATCACCCCCATGCCCGGTGCGCCCGAGCATGTGATGGGTGTCGCCAACATCCGTGGCCAGATCATCCCCGTGATTGATCTTCCCACCGTGGTCGGTTGCCGCGCCGATGGGCTCAACATCCTGCTGGTTACGGAGTATGAGCGATCCGTTCAGGGCTTTGCCGTAGAAGAAGTCGAAGAAATCGTCCGTTTGGAGTGGAGCCGGGTACTCTCCGCTGAAGGCGCTGCCGTCGGCGGTCTGATCACGAGTCTAGCGCGTCTCGACGAGGATGAAGAAACCGCCCGCTTGGCGCTCGTCCTCGATGTCGAGCACATCCTGCGCCAGGTGCTTCCCTCCCGCTTCAAGACTGGCGACGAAATCGTCCAGCAGCATATAGTCAACATTCCCCAAGGCGCCGTCATTCTCTATGCGGATGACTCCGGCGTCGCCCGCAACCAGATCGAAAAGACGCTGCGCAGCCTTGGTCTTCCTTTCATCGGTACCAAGACGGGTAAGGAGGCCTGGGATCGCCTGCAACAGCTAGCGCATGATGCCAAGGCAGCAGGTATTCCTTTGCGCGATAAAGTAGCCATGGTGCTCACCGACCTCGAAATGCCGGAGATGGATGGCTTCACCCTCGCCCGTAGAATCAAAGAGCATGAAACCCTGCGTGAAATCCCGGTGGTCATCCACTCCTCATTGTCCGGCACGGCCAACGAATCCCACGCCCACAGCGTCGGGGCCGATGGCTACGTGGCCAAATTCGTGCCAGACGATCTGGCCCGCGCCGTCGCCAAGGCCATTCAGCCCAATTAAGAGGACAACTTCATGCCTGCTGATACCAACTCTCTGATTTCTCTGCTCTCTGCCTGCCTGGATGGTGATGCGGATGCCGCGCGTCTGATCGCCGATGATGAAGAACTGCAAACTACTGTCGCTCCCATCTGTAATTGGCAGAAAGACCGCCTACGGCAGGGCTGCCTTGCCCTCGACCACCAAGTCATGGCGCTGGAACACGCTGTCGAGAGTCATCTGCTTGGCATCGACTTCCATCAAAATCTTGAAGTGGCTCAGGTGGAGAGCCAGTCTCTCCAAGCCCAGGCGCACGCCGTCGTTGTGGCAGTCCGCAGCACCGCCGAGAGTATTGCCGAAAAACGGGACCTCTCCGAAAACACGCTGCGCGAGGTACAGATGGGCAATGAACGGCTATCTGAATTGATTGGCGAAATGGATCTCGTCGAGCAGACGGTTACCGCCATGGGCAAAACAGTACAGGCGTTTTTACAGCAGACCCGCAACATCACCAGCCTCGCCAGCAAAGTGCAGGAGATTGCCAAACAGACTAATCTGTTGGCCTTGAATGCCGCCATTGAGGCGGCACGCGCGGGTGAGCACGGCCGCGGCTTCGCAGTCGTCGCCGATGAAGTCAAAAAGCTCGCCCAAAACTCCGCGGCAGCAGCTGCGGACATCCGCAGCTCGGCGGTCACCATCAACGAGGGCGCAGGTCAGGTCGAATCGGGAGTGGCAGCCAGCATCATCCACCTCCGCCGCGGTGGCGACACACTGGAAACCGTTGCCGAAGTGCTCGGTATGGCCAATCAATCCGCCCAAAAATCACGGGGCAACCTGAGGGACATCCTTAACGGCAGTACTCAGGGAGTCGCAGCCGCTGACGCCATGGGCAGTCACATGAATGCCTTACAACAGTCTATGGATCGTTTCGTTGCACAATTCGGTGAAATTCAGCGTTGTCTGGATAGCGTTCGCGGGCAACTCGCTGAGGCCAGCGAAGCAGCCGTGCAGGGAGAGGCGGCACTGGCTACCCGCCTGACCATCGCCAAGGCGGATCACGTCCAGTGGGTCGCCCACATTTTAGAGAGGATCCGTACCAACAATACCGCCATCTCTCCGACCGAGCTTTCCGATCACCACCAGTGTCGCCTCGGAAAATGGATGGACAGCATGGCACAGAGTGAATTGGCGCAGTTGCCGGAGTTTGTGGCCGTACAGCAAGTACATCCACAGATTCATAAACTTGGCCTCGCCATCATTGCCTCCCTGCAAAAGGGCGATGAAGATGCCGTTCGCAAGGGTGCCGGACAGATCAAAAGCCTCAGTACGATGGTACAGCAGCAACTGGACAAACTGCGCGGCCGCATCATGAGCCGCTGACCCGTGTAGCCGGAGGAAAATTCACCTTATGGCGCGCAAAGCCCAAAAAAATAGCCGAATAAAGCCCTGGGCAATCACCTGGGTTTTGACCATTCTCGCAATGCGTAGCGATTTTCTCGCCAGCCCTGAATTATCAGGCAGCGGCAGCCCCTTCTGTATCCCTATCGGCCTAGAGACTCTGCGTTTTATGGTGCTCTGGTTTGCCGCCCACGTCATCGTTCACACCATTTTCGGCGCATGGGATATCTTTGCCGAAGGTCGTGTACGCATCCGTTATCCCAGATGAACGCAAAGGCCGCACCTAATGTTTCTTTGATCGACTCGATGTATTCCTGGCGGTCTTCTCCGTCCAGAAATGCAACGTCCGTATCCAGTTCGGTGCGATTCCCGTGAATGCCGACGCTCTCGTCGCCGTTGTCCCAGATTTGAAAATGCATCTCAATAAACCTGATTAGGTAGGGCAATGTATAAGGAACCCGAATCCAGGTCCACGAGACGATGAAACAGAGCCGCTAAAGTTTTGCGGAATAGTGCCGTTAAGTCGATGTACCCATCTTTTTTACGCAGCGGACACAGAGAATAAAATGACGGATAATCTCCCTTTCGATCAGGTACTTGACCAAGCTTTTCAGGTGCTGGTGTCCCAGATCAAATCTGGTCGGACACAGATGGAACAAGCGGTTTCTGACATTATGAGCCGCTTCGTCAGCCTCCATGAGCGTCTGGGTAATGCCGTGCAAGCCTCGCGGGGCGCGGCGTGGGCCGAAGAGGGAAATCCGGATATGGGCAGTTTGTTCCGCACGAGTGAGGCGGAACTCCTGGGCGTACTCCAACATATCGGCACGGCTACCCAGCAGCATGAAGCGCAGCAGCAGGTAATATCGGCGCTCTTGTCGCAGATCAATACGCTGGAGCGTATGGCGCAGGATGTGGGGGAAATCGCCTCCCAGACAACTTTGCTCGCGCTCAACGCGGCCATAGAAGCGGCCCGCGCTGGCGAGCATGGCCGCGGTTTTGCCGTGGTGGCCGATGCGGTGCGCAAGCTATCCACGCGCTCCAAGGAAACCAGCCAGCAAATGAGTGAGAGCGTTAAAGCCATCAGCACGGCCATTCGTGGTGTGGTCGCACAAACGGCAACGGCTATTCAGCAAGAAAGGCAGTTTCTGACCAATGCAGAGCTGTCGATCCGCAGCGTATTGCATCGCCTGCAAGACATGACAACCCGCCTTTCCGGCTCCGCAGATATTCTGCAAAACGAGGCACAAAGGATCGGTGAAGAAATGGATCAGTTACTGGTTGCCCTGCAATTTCAGGATCGGGTCAGTCAGGTACTGATGCATGTGGAAGAGGGAATGAGCGATCTGCCCCCGCACCTCGCACAGGGAAATCCCGGGAGTGGGATAGAAGAATGGCTGCAGGCGTTGACCAGAAAATATACCACCCATGGAGAACGCGCCATTCATCATGGTGAAGGCACTGCGGCCCCAGACGCCAGTCAAGATATCACCTTTTTCTAAAATAACAGGCAAGGATTTCGCGAAATGGCAAAAACAGTTCTTGTAGTTGATGATTCTGCATCCTTGCGGCAAGTGGTCAGCATTGCGCTGAAAGGGGCAGGTTATGAAGTCATCGAGGCCTGTGACGGTGTCGACGGCCTGGCAAAACTGGGCGCAGCAGCCAAAGTCCATCTCATCATCAGTGATGTGAATATGCCCAACATGGATGGCATTACCTTCGTCAAGGAGGTCAAGCAGAAGCCGGAATACAAATTCACGCCGGTGATTATGCTCACCACGGAGGCGGAAGAAGAGAAAAAACTCCAGGGACAGACGGCTGGCGCTAAAGCTTGGGTGATCAAGCCGTTTCAGCCTCAGCAGATGCTGGCCGCGGTAGGCAAACTGATTTTGCCCTGATGGCTATGGAAATTCAGCAGGAGCGGCAGGGTGCCAATCTGCAAATCCGGTTATCCGGCGATCTGGATATTTACGCGGCGGCGCCCTTGCGTACGCATTTGTTGACCGTGCTCCAGCAGCATCATGAAATTGAACTGGTTTTAGACGAAGTGGCTGAAGTGGACGGGGCCGGTTTGCAAATATTATTGGCGACTAAAGCCGAAGCCATGCGCCTTGGTGTGACTCTGCGACTCACCGGACATTCAGCCGCTATGGTTCGGGCACTACAGTTGTGCCGTCTGACGGCCTATTTTGGTGATCCCGTTATTCTGACGCGGGAGATGGCCGGATGATTGACCTTGATCCGCAAATGGCAGCGGCACTACAGACTTTTTTTGAAGAAAGTCGTGAATTGCTGCAGGACATGGAAAATGCGCTGTTGTTCATGGAGCATGCGGGCGCTGATTCGGAACGTATAAACGCAGTTTTTCGGGCAGCGCATACCATCAAGGGGTCTGCTGGCCTGTTCGGGCTGGAAGAAGTGGTGCGTTTTACCCATCGCCTGGAGAATCTGCTGGATCAAATCCGGTCGGGAGTTACGGATCTCACGCCGGTGCGCATCACTTTGCTACTTTCTTGTGGAGATCATATCGCGGGCTATTTGGACCGAATTGCCACTGACTCGTCATTGGATCAGGTTTTTCTTGCGGAGGATTTGCGGCTGCTCGGAGATCTCGCGGCCCAATCGGGTTCTAGCCAGCTAGCACCTGCTCTCGCCCTGACAACATTGGCACCAACCGTACCCCCTTCACCGGAACCAGAGTTCAGCAACTCGCCCGGTTCGGTGCAAACGGGCAACTGGCATATTTCCCTGCGTTTCGGGCTCGACACGTTTCGCGATGGCATGGACCCCCTTTCTTTCGTGCGCTATCTGGAGCAGATCGGCGAAATCATCGGGATCATCACCCTGACCGACAGCCTGCCAGCACTGCCCCAGATGGACGCAGAAAGCTGCTATCTGGGCTTTGAAATCTGCTTCAAGAGTTCCGCCGACAAGGCAAAAATTGCCGATGTTTTTGATTTCGTCAAAGAATCCAGCACGATTCACATCCTCCCTGCACATAGCCAGATTACTGCCTATCTCCAGTTGATTCAGCAATTGCCAGAAGCAGATAAGCATTTGGGCGAGATTCTCGTCGCTGTAGGCTCACTGACGCCAGAGGAGTTGAAAAGGGCGCTTTCCTTACAGGATTCGGCGAGCCAGAGCGGTCAGCATCAACCACTCGGCGAGATTCTGGTGGCTCAAAAAATGGTGCAGGAGCCTGTGGTACAGGGCGCTCTGGAGAAACAGCAGCGACAGCGCGAACATCAGGTGGTCGAGCGCCAGATGTTGCGTGTACGTGCTGCCGATCTGGATCAACTGGTGAACCTGGTCGGGGAGCTGGTCATCGCCAGCGCCGCCAACAGTCTTTATGCGGCGCAGAATAACGCCGAGGAACGGATCGAATCCGCCGCTCAGGTGGCGCGCCTGGTGGAGGATATCCGCGATGGTGCTCTCCACCTGCGAATGATTGATGTAGCTGAGGTCTTTCAGCGTTTTCCGCGTGTGGTGCGGGATATTGCACGGACTCTGGGCAAGGATATTCGTTTGGAAATCAGCGGCGAAGGGACGGAACTCGACAAGAGCATGGCGGAAAAAATCACCGATCCGCTCATGCACTTGGTGCGCAATGCCATGGACCATGGTATTGAGAGTGCGGAGCGTCGTCACGCGCTCGGCAAACCGGCTCAGGGCTGTATCAGTCTGCATGCCTGTCATGATGCCAGCGGCATTCTTATCGAGGTGCGTGATGACGGCGGCGGACTCAATCGCGAGAAAATTCTGGGCAAGGCCATAGAAAAGGGGCTGGCCACCCCAGAGCAGCAACTCAGTGACCAGGAAATCTACGCGCTGATATTCGCCCCCGGGTTTTCCACAGCCGACCAGGTGAGCGATATTTCCGGGCGAGGGGTGGGGATGGACGTGGTGCGTCAAAACATCGAGGCTATCCGTGGCAGTATCGAAATCCACTCCACTCCCGGTGCAGGCAGCACTATGCGCATCCGTCTGCCACTCACCTTGTCTATTATCGACGGCTTTCTCGTCAAGTTAGCGACGGATACCTTCGTCATCCCCGCTGAGTCCGTGGAGGAATGCCTGGAATATCCGGAACAGCAAGGCACTGTCGGATATATGGTGTTACGCGACCAGGCGCTACCGCTACTACATTTGACGAGAGTTTTTCGGTTTGACGCCCAACCCGAAAAACGTCGCAATGTCATTGTCGTGCGTCATGGTCAAGATCGGGTTGGCATGGTAGTCGGGGCTATCCTCGGCAATCAGCAGACGGTCATCAAGCCGCTCGGCAAGTTGTTCGATCAGGTACCAGGGATATCGGCAGCGACCATTCTCGGCAATGGCGACGTCGCCCCCATTCTGGATATTCCGGCGCTGATTCACCAGCACACTTCCGCAAAACACCCCCACTGACTTACACCAAGAGGAATTCATTATGCTCGGGAATATGCGTATCGGTTTGCGCCTTGGTATGGCGTTCTCTCTAGTGATCATTATGTCGTTGATACACGGAATAGCAGCTTGGTCGGGTATGCGGGCGATGCATTCCAATCTCCTTGCGGCTACCGGGCAGGTGCCCGCAAATATTCGCAAGACCTACGATACCATATCCTATATAGATGAGGCGAAAACAAGTTTTAAGGTCTTTATGACTAGGGCCAATTTTAATTTTGCTTACGGCCTTCCGTCAGGTGCCGACAAAGAATTACAAAAACTTCAGAGGATAAATAAACAAATAACTTCATGTTATGGATACCTGAGATTACATATTACCGACCGTGGCGGAGCAGAAACGCTCGTTCAGGCAAAGAGCGCATATCAACAATACCGCGATGTGGAAAAAAATTATATAAGCACGTTATCGTCTATTCCGGTGAATACAAAGGACACAGCTCAGCGTGTTAATAAGGCAAACGATTACTACAAAACGGTGGTCATGCCCGCAGAGCGGAGTATGGATCAGGCTAATTTATTGCTGCTAAAAAATCAATCAAACAATTTGCTCGCGATAAATGAACGAGGCAAAAAAGACGTCGCCCTGGTGACTGAGTGGAACATCGTCATTTTTCTGGTGACGAGCATGCTGTCCGTGTTAATTGCTTGGGGTATGACCCGTTCCATTACCCGTCCCTTGAATGAGGCCATCGGGGTGGCCGAACGGGTTGCCGATGGTGATCTCTCCATGCAGGTGGTATCTCGGACCCGCGATGAAACGGGCCGTTTGATGGCGGCGATGGCCACTATGGTGGAGCGCCTGACCCAGACCATTGGCGAGGTGCGTAGTGCTGCAGACAATCTCTCCAGTGCCTCCGAGCAGGTGAGCGCAACTTCTCAGTCCCTCTCTCAGTCCGCCTCTGAGCAGGCCGCCAGTGTCGAGGAGACTTCCGCCACTCTGGAAGAGGCCGCGGCTTCCATCAAACAATCCGCGGAGAATGCGCGGGTGACCGCCGATATCGCCACCGGTGCCGCCAAAGAAGCGCGTATGGGCGGCGAAGCGGTTACCGCGACGGTGCAGGCCATGAAGAATATTGCCGATAAGATTGGAATCATCGACGACATCGCCTATCAGACCAATATGCTGGCACTCAACGCCGCGATCGAGGGCGCCCGTGCTGGTGAACATGGCAAGGGCTTCGCCGTGGTCGCCGCCGAGGTCCGTAAACTGGCGGAGCGCAGTCAGGTGGCGGCACAGGAAATTGGCGCACTGGCCAGCAGCAGTATGCAGGTGGCGGAACAGGCCGGAAGCGCTCTGACCGCCCTGGTCCCGGCGATCGGCAAAACCGCTGACCTGGTGCAGGAGATCAACGCCGCTTCCAATGAACAGGCGGCTGGCATTGACCAGATCAACTTGGCGGTGGGGCAACTCAATCAGGTCACCCAGCAAAATGCGTCCGCCTCGGAAGAGCTGGCGGCGACGGCAGAGGAGATGAGCGGACAGGCCGAACAGCTCCAGCAGTTGATGGCGACGTTCCAGCTACGCACGAAGGGGGGCGGATCTTCTGCCAGTACGGGTGCGCAGAAAGGCTTTGCGGCAGTAGCACACCGCCAGGGACGTGGGCAAGACGTAGCGCCGGTCAGTACTGACAGCCACGATTTCGTACGCTTCTGAGGAGGCGTCCATGAATATGCTGCCAGTAGGAGACGGTACCGCCCAGGTTGAACGTTGGGGAGGGCAATATCTGATTGTCCAGTTGCAGGCGGAATCCTTTGGTGTGGATATTACGGCGGTGCGAGAGATCATCGCCTATGTCGTTCCTACCCAGATTCCCATGATGCCGACTTTTGTGGTGGGGGTGATCAACCTGCGTGGTCAGGTAGTGCCCATCATCGACATAGCGCGCCGTTTCGGACGTCCGGCGACTGCCATTCATAAACGGAGTTGCATTATTATCGTGGACCTGCTGGAAGGGGAGTCACGACAGCGCCTCGGCGTCATCGTCGATGCCGTCAATGAGGTGCTGGAGTTCTCAGGGGAACAGATAGAACCGGCGCCGCAATTTGGTGCCGGTTTGCGCACCGAGTTCATCCGGGGTATGGCCAAGGTGGCTAATCAATTCATTGTCCTGCTGGAAATGGAGCGGGTGCTCTCCCTGGACGAGATGGCCGAACTCGCCGCGATTGCTGCCGATGCGGCGGCCGGTCCATAGACCATGTTGATGACCACGCCCGTATCCACCTTGTCTGATGCCGATTATCGGCGTATCCAGGCTTTTTTGCAGAAAGAGGCTGGGATTACCCTCGGCCCGGCCAAGAAGCCGCTGGTGATGGGGCGATTGGGAAAGCGCCTGCGGGCACGCGATTGCCATAGTTATGATGCCTATTTGCGTCTGCTCGACAGCGAGGCGACTGAGCGGCAGCAGGCCGTGGATCTACTCACGACGAATGAGACCTACTTCTTTCGGGAGACCAAGCACTTCGCCTTTTTGAGTGAACAGATTATCCCACAGCGGGCTAACCAGTCGGCGCTTCGTATCTGGAGCGCGGCCTGTTCTTCCGGCGAGGAGCCCTACAGTATCGCCATGGTGTTGGCCGAACGCCGCAGCCGCGGTTGGGAAATTCTGGCCTCGGATTTGAGTACTCGTATGCTGGCTTCGGCTGCGCAGGGTATTTACCCCATGGAACGTGCCGAGAAAATCCCTAAAGCCTATTTGAAGCGCTATTGTCTGCGTGGTGTGGGCCGACAAGAGGGATCATTCAGTATCGTGCCGGAGTTGCGCAAGTCGGTGAAATTTTCGCAAATCAACCTGAATCACCCGCTGCCTGCCGTGGGGGATTTTGATGTGATTTTTTTGCGCAATGTGCTGATTTACTTTGATCCGCCCGCTAAGGAGGCCATTTGTTTGCGCCTGCTCGCGCACCTGCGTCCCGGCGGATATTTTTTGGTGGGACACTCCGAAAGTCTCCATGGAGTTGTCGATGGCCTGCAACTTGTTCAACCGGCGGTCTATCGGAGGGATTGACGCATGGGTATCATGGAGATATTTCTGCAACCGGGAGAGTGGTATTTCGGAGATCGGGATACGCGTCTCCGCACCCTGCTCGGTTCCTGTATCGCCATTACCATCTGGCATCCCCGTCTGCAGGTGGGCGGAATGTGTCACTTCATGCTCCCTAGTCGAGGCACTCCGCGCCCAGCAGCGGCATCTCTGGACGGTCGGTACGGCGATGAGGCAGTGGCCGCGCTGATGCAGGAGCTGCGCCAGCAACACACTCATCCCAGTGACTATGTGTGCAAGCTATTTGGTGGCGGCAATATGTTTCGCCGACAGCCTGGCAGAACCATTATGGACAACGATAAGGCGATAGGCACCGCCGTTCACCGCAAGTGCTTCCACTGCCATATGCCGGAAACCTGCGCTGATATCTCCTGTAAAAATGTGCAGGCAGCAAAGCAATTGGTCCAGCAGGCTGGTTTTGGTATTGCCACCTCGCACCTTGGCGGACAAGGTCACCGCAGTCTTTATTTTGAAGTATGGTCGGGTGCGGTGTATTTGAAATTCAGCGGGCAAGGTGCTGCTATCCATGCGGGTTAATAAACAGATAATTATTGGGCTAAACTCCTTGTGAAGAAAATACAAGTATTCATTGTAGACGACTCCGCGGTCGTGCGGCAGGTGCTGCAAGCGGCCCTGACGCAAGACCCTGATATCGCCGTACTGGCAACTGCCCATGACCCGATTTTTGCCTGGGATCGCATGCAGCGCCAATGGCCCGATGTGATCATACTCGATATCGAAATGCCGCGCATGGACGGCGTGACCTTCCTGCGCAAAATCATGGCGGAACATCCCTTACCCGTAATCATCTGTTCCAGTCTGGCGGAATCTGGGGCGCAGATTACCTTGAATGCCTTGTCTGCTGGCGCCGTGCAAATTATCCAGAAACCCCATTCCGGTCTGCGCGACTTTTTGCAAAAAGATGCGCCAGAAATCATTCAGGCGGTCAAGGCGGCGGCGCGTGCCAACCTGCGTAATATTCGTCCTGCACCTGCCGCCAGTTTTGCCGCCACCACTGCTGTTGCTCCCGATGTGTTGCTACAGAAGAGCACGGAAAAAGTCATTGCCATCGGCACCAGTACCGGCGGCACACAGGCACTGGAAGTGCTGCTCCGTGCGCTCCCGGTAACGGTTCCGGGGATGGTGGTGGTCCAGCACATGCCGGAAAAATTCACCGCCGCCTTTGCCGCCCGCCTCAATACGATCAGCGCCCTGGAAGTGCGTGAAGCGTGTGATGGTGACCGGGTTTTACCTGGCCGCGCCCTCATCGCGCCAGGTGGTAAGCACATGCGTTTGATACGCAATGGTGCCCAGTTTGCGGTGCAGGTGTTTGATGGCCCCTTGGTGAAGCATCATCGTCCCTCCGTCGATGTGCTCTTCCGCTCCGTGGCGCAGGTGGCGGGGCGAAATGCCTGGGGTGTCATCATGACCGGCATGGGAGATGATGGCGCGCAGGGGCTCGCCGAGATGCACTGCGCCGGTGCGCGTACCATTGCCCAAGACGAGGCGAGTTGCGTGGTTTTCGGTATGCCTAAAGAAGCCATTCGCTTAGGCGGGGCGGATGAGATTCTCCCGCTGCAGGGTATTGCGATGCGCCTGCCGCGCTCCATACCGGTAGGTGGAGGCAAAGCGTGAGCAGCAAGATGATAGCTCCGGATACTCGGTCGGTGGATATCACCCAGCAAAAGATAGCGGCAATGATTTCGGCAGGGCTTCGGGCCCAAAGGCGCCAAGCCCTTTTTATGCTGGGGATTGCTTTGGTCTTAATGATGGTGGCGGAGCTTACCTACTCGAACAGCCAAGACTGGCAGCATCGGCTCGTGCAACAGGCGGCATTCAGTGAACAACGGGCCGGACAGAAATTGGCTGACAGTATTGCCATAAATTTGGCCGCGATGTTGCAGATGCATGTCAGCGACTTGAGGTTTTTGGCGGGGCTTCCGCAGAAGGAGCCGACCGTGGATACGGTGACGCACTTTGACAATGTGCATACCTGGCTTGCCAATGTATCGTATGCTTACCGGTCCGCCTAATCGGACCCGTTTTTCCGAACAGGCCGAATGGTCGTTGCGCGCAGTGGAGCATGAACCCATATCCTGGGGTATCGCTGTATTGGATATGGATCTCTTTAATGAAATCAACACTCCTATGGCCCTCGTCAGGCCGATAACTGTTTGCGGATGATTACCTGCAATCTCGGGGAGGCACTGGCAGGAAAAGACGCGCTCCTGGCGCGCATCGGTGGTGATGAATTCGGCATCATGATACCGGTCACGGAGACCAGACAGATTACTGACATCAGTCCGCAGCTTTTGCTCGCGGTAACTGCGGCAGCGCGGGACATACTGGATGCGCCGCTGTCCACCTCTATCGGATGGTCTCTTTTTCCTCAAGACGGGCAGAATGTTCATACCCTCATGGCCCAGGCCGATGAGGCTATGGTCGAGGCGAAAAAGGCAGGTGGAAACGAATATCGGGTTTATTGCGGTGCCATGGCACGGCGCGCGGTACAGCGGCTTTGGGTGCATCGTTCCTTTCCGGGGGCCATTGAGCGTGGAGATGTTCATTTTTTCCTGCAGCCCAAAGCCGATATACTCGCCGCCCGGCTTACCGGCGTCGAAATGCTGGCCCGTTGGCGCTCCGTGGAAGGGTGTTGGATTTGGCCGGGCAAATTTATGCCGCACGTCGAAGAAAACGCACATTTGATCCGTTTGCTAGGTATTCGAGCCTTACAGGAGGCTGTGCGCCTGCGCGAGCGTATGCACGACGAGCATTTGTCCCTGCAAATCTCCATCAACATTGGTGCCAAGCATTTTTTGGATCCCGCTTTTATTGGAGATTTGGAGACACATTGCCCGGATGGCCGGGGGATTACGCTTGAAATAACGGCAACCGCTTCGGTGACGGGCAGGAAATCTGCCCAACCCATCATGGAATGGTGTCAGAGTCGTGGTTTCGCGCTGTCCATGGACGATTTTGGTACCGGATATTCTTCATTGCTGTCGGTGGCACGCTTGCGCTTTAATGAACTTAAGCTGGACCAAGGCTTTATTCGTGCCTTCCGCAAAGACTTGGCCAGTTTCGGTGTTGCTGGAGCCCCCGGTTGCTCGCCAGATTGCGCGATGCGATCTGGTAGCCGAAGGGATTGCTACCCCCGATGAACTGCATTTGTGGCAGCTTCTCGGTGGACACTACATACAGGGGTATCTGCTGGCGCCGCAGCTCCCTGAAAATGCTTTCTTCACCTGGCAAAACTGGTTGCTGCCTGCGATTCTGCGGCCCACCCATGTCATCGCCCTACAGGATATGGCGGCCTTGTGGCAGCAGTTGCAACAGGAGAATGCCTGACGGGACAGGTCGACTGAGTACTGCTAAGATGACACAAAACAGGGATATGGGGTCTGGCGTGACACGCAGGACCGGTTAGAGTCCGGCCCAGGGGGTAGAGGGGAAACGATGACGGAACGGATTCATGAGGCCCGCCAGCACCTCTTTGCTGACCGCTATCGGGTCAGTTCATCGCTGCATGCGACCAACGTCTTGGCTAGACTCATTCGGGATCATATTTTTTGTGGCTTGTGGCTGGACGATCAACCCGAGAGTTTCAATACGCTACTGCTCGACATGCAGGAGGAACTTCTCTGGGTGGATGTTCCGCTCAATTTTCCGCAGAACGTGCGCCCGGAATGGCCCGTTACGATTATTTCCCGCATGGATGGTCTGGTTAGCGGATTCCGCAGCAGCATAGTTCGGATGGAAAAAGAGGCGGTCGTGGTCCGTTACCCGGATGCCCTTTATCAACTGCAGCGTCGTCAGTTATACCGGGTCCCGCCGACCGTGCAGGATCCGGATCAGGTAGAGGCATACCGGCAGGGCGCGCAGATGATTACAGGACGGATGCAGGATATCAGTGCAGGTGGCTTGCGCATGCTTAGCCGTTGTCCAAAAGATTTCCCCTTTCAGCCGGGAGAGCAGATACCACAACTCATCTTCGGTATTCGTGACAGTGCGCCACTGCGTATGCCAGCTATCGTACGCTTTGTGGATGCTTATGCGACTGATGTCTCCGGTGTTATTCTGGGGCTCGCGTTTCTGGATCCGCCCGCCGCAGATCAGGAAAAAGTCGCGCAATATGTGCAGGCCCGTGACCGGGAAATCTTACGTTTGTTGAGTATTGGTTTACGCAGTTCTGCCAAGGCAGAGCCTACGTCCTGGAAAGGCCGGATCAAGCGCTGGTGGAAAACATGATCACCAAGGATGAATGCTGATGTGGTTTCTTTTGCTGGTTCTCGCGCTGATTATTATTGCTGCCCAAGCGATGTTGTGGCATTTGCAGCGTCGCTTGCTGACAAATCTGCAGATTTCTCAAGAGCGGGTGCAGGCGCTGGAGGAGACTGTGAGACGCCTTACCGTCGGCCACAAGACAAAAGAAACGAATGCTTCCCACACCGCGCGCGATACGCATGGCGGAGGTCTCAAGGTCCAGTCACGGCCGACGGAGGAGAGCGAGGAGAAAGGAAACCGTTATCGGCGCGCCCGCATGCTGGCCGAGTCAGGGCGTAACGCCTGCTATATTGCGAGCGCCTGCCAGATCGGTGAAGAAGAGGCGGAACTCCTGATCCGCGTGAACAATCGGCCGCCGCAAAAATGACGCCTTCCGCCAGCGCCCTTGCGCCCATGCGCGTTGTTCGCGCGGTACTTATTCCAAATGCGGCTACAGCGCTTGCGAAAACCATAACACCCGGCACCATCCTGGAGGGGCGTGTGTTACAAAGCGCCAATGCGCAGACGCTCATAGCGGTAGCGGGGAAGACGCTGGCCTTTCAGTTGCCCGGCCAGTGGGCAGCGGGAGACCGCTTGCAGTTGCTCTATTTGGGAGGCCGTTCCCGTCCCACCTTTTTGCTCACGACCTCGGCAGCAGCGTCGTTGCCGGATCGTGTGGGCTTGTCGAGTACGGCGCAGTCTCTTCTGGGCTTGTCTCCAGCCGAGAGTGGCAGCGGGCTCCGCAGCTTACAGCCATTGCTGCCGCGGCCACCCTCCGAAAATGCCCCGCTCGCGCAGATGTTGCAGCAGTCCATAATGCAGAGTGGGCTCTTCTATGAAAGCCACTTGGCGGCTTGGGTGCAGGGCCAACTGTCACTGCAAAATCTGCGCGCAGAGCCACAGAATGCGTCCTTATCGCCGGTGATGCTGCCGGTGCCAGAAGGTCCTTTGCCGCAGACGACACTGGTGAGCCAACGTCCTCGAGTGGAGGTGTCTGCTCTGGCGGCCAGCCAGACCCAGGAATACGTCTTACCCGATCGTGTCGCGGGGGCGATGACGTACACGCAGATTGCCGATTTGGGAAAATCGGCTATCCCCTACGCGTCTGCATCGATGACCGGAGATCTTGCCGGCCTTGTGGGCCGCCAGATTCAGGTGTTGAACCAGCAGCAGATCACCTGGAGCGGCCCGGTTTGGCCGGGGCAGTTCGTGCAATGGATAGTCAGCCGACACGAGGAGCATGCGGGAGAGAATGTCCACTCGCCGATGACGACGCCGGAGACAGCGCCGCATTGGGATAGCACATTGACGCTGCAAATGCCTCATTTGGGGAATATTCAGGCGAAGCTGCATTTGCATTGCGACACGCTGAGCTTGGCCATCACTGCGGATCAGGCGGCAGCTTTAAGAAATCATTGGGGGGATTTGAAGGCGGCTTTGCGGGCGCTGGGCCTGCGCGTAACGCAGCATGAGATCCGCGCATTCGATGGATAACAAGCCAGAAAACCCACCCAACGCCGTGGCCTTGCGCTATAGTGGCAAGGATTCGACGCCCATTGTCGTGGCGAAGGGGCGGGGATTGGTTGCTGAACAAATTATCGCGAAAGCCCATGAAGCAGGGGTTTTCGTGCATGAATCCAAGGAACTGGTGAGCTTGCTGATGCAGGTTGATCTCGACCAGCAGATTCCGCCACAACTCTATCAGGCCGTCGCAGAAGTTCTGGCATGGGTTTATCGCATAGAGCAGAACGGGGCGAAGAGTCCCCAAGATCATCTGAAATAGTGGCTCGGCGGACTGCGGAGCAGTTAACCAGGGGCAGGAAGGCAGAGGCTCGGATGCCGCAAAACTGCTGCCGACTGACACCCGCTGCCTGCCAGCCATCAACCTAGAAAACCGCCTTCGCGGGTTTCCGCGTCCCTTTGAGTAGAAACACGTGTTCTATACTGGTGGTGTTCGGACAGTAGCCGTCTGCTTTTTGGAGGCGTTGACCCCGTTAAAAACCTGGCTCAGGGAGACCTGCGGACCCGTCTGTGGTGGCACATTGTGACCCCGTTTAGGAAAGTGATCCGCAGAATCTCTCCGATGAAGCGGCGGCAGCCCTGAGTCAGTTCGTCACGGCATTGTCCAGTCTGGTGGAGAGTCGTTATGGGCGGCAAATAAGCCGTCACCGGCACCAACCCCCTCAAGCACAGAAAGAGTCCTTCTGACG
>Ga0172381_10000187_pt1 | contig 75358 bp, 66 predicted proteins | sample Leawel6488metaG_FD_119754 | JGI IMG/M metagenome (GOLD analysis project Ga0172381, IMG submission 119754) | Leachate microbial communities from a municipal landfill in Southern Ontario, Canada - Leachate well 64-88 metaG | ecosystem: Engineered > Solid waste > Landfill > Unclassified | place... | reverse complement strand
TTCAGGATATCTGGGAAAAGGGAATGTGAAAATTTATTGTTCGGATCATCACGTTTTTTTTGAGAAACATAGCGTTGATGATTGGCCGGTCGTGTCGATTCAACAGCTTATTGTAGATTTAATGAGAGAGGGTGCTGAGTGCGGGGAGGCAGGGGAACGCCTCATGAAAATGATGTATCATGCCTGAGCAATTGTACGACAGAGTTGAATACGAATCAGCTCTCACGGCACTCAAGGAGATAGTAACCCAACTCCCTGAACCTTTTGTACTCATTGGTGGTTGGGGCGTTTACGTAACGGTAAATGAATCGTTCGCAGATGAACATGGAGCTCCCTATTTAGGATCACGGGATATCGACGTATGTTTTCAGGTGGATCCCGACTGCAGTGAGTCTGAATTACGAACGTGTACCTTTTCTCAGGCACTAACGGTTATTCAAAGCATCGGGTATTCCCCGGATGGTTCTTTTCGCTATTGTAAGATCATAAAAAAAGATACCGGGGAGGTAGTTACCAAAGAAGTCGCCCGAAATATAGGAATGTACGATTTATTTTATTTGTACATCGATGTGATGGTCGATAATATTCATCCGAAACAAAAAGACGTTTTTGGCTTTCATGTTCTGGATGAACCCGTAATCAGGAGAGTATTCAGCGAAAGTACTGGGGTAACCGTTGTTTTGAACGGAGTTGAATTGCTGATACCGCCTCCGGTGATGTTGTTAGTTACGAAACTTGTATCGATCCAGAATCGGACAAAGGACGACAAACTGACAAAGGATGCCTGTGATATCTATGCGATTCTCTGGTATTCGTCAATATCGTATAAGAAAATCCTGGAAGAGATTCATCGTCAATACCCGCAGGAATGCAGAGCGGGTTTCGATGCGATTACGGATGATGTCTCGAAAAAAGCTGCTCGTCATTTAGGGATTGATGTAGAGACATATCGTGGTGTAATCCGAGGTCTTATTGAGAATCTGTAAAGAAATAAGGCAGATCGCGATCACCGAGCGCAGCAGCAGGTAATTTCCCGGAAATTCCCCGAGAACGTTGTGTTGTGCATCAGAATCATACAAGTGTGAGACACAAGACTTCTCAGACCGTATCTGGGCAATTTGCAGAATAGAATTTGTAATGAGTTTGGAGCCGGTCGCGGAGCGGGGCGAACACAAGCGAAGTCGTGCGATGCGGGCGACGATCTGCGGTTGTAGGCCAGGCCGGTGACACTCGGTGACTTACTCGCGCGACGCACGTGGGGCTCGGACTCGTCGCGTTTACGTGTCTCGTTACCTTCGCACCCCATCGCGGCCCTCTGCTCGGACAAGAGTGTGTCTAGGCGCCCGCTCCTTTCGCTTCACAATTCATTCAACCGAATCCGGTTTCGTATCCGGATCCCGGTAAGTGCGTAGCGCAAAACCCGACGAGGCGTTTTCTCGCGTCTTGCATCGCATCGTTTCCGCGGCCCGGAAAAATTCTGTGGACGAGTTCTCTCATTTCGAAGTTGTTTTGTTCATTTCTCCGGTTGCGTACATCAGATCATTTTTCCTCGCTGCCCGCCATGGGAACTCCTGTCAGATATGCTAGTTACCCTCACCTGGGGGTATAAGGGACAATCCCCCAACCCTCCGATCTGAGATACGCCAATCCGGGCCCGAATTGTGCCCGGATTGCCATTTCCCGGATCCAAACGGAGCCCGTATCGGGCTTCTTTTAAAAACAAGCCCAAATCAGCCTTATTTTTGCAAACGGGCAAAATAAAATGTTCTTATAAACGCGTTTTTTGGCGGGATCCTGCAACCGGATTGGGTTTTATCGTTCCCGGAAAAAGATGCCGTAAAAATGCGGTTACAAGCCGTTTAAAAGCATTATATGGAGGGCAATTTGGGCATATTTTGGCAAATAAATCGATTTATTGGCGTCATTTCCACGCGAACTGAAGCGGACAATTTTACGGGCGTATTTTCGGGAGATATCAGGATTTTTCCCGGTTCGCCCGCTTTTTCTTTGCACTCTTGCCCGGGTCCTGCATCAGGGTCTCTTTCAGGATTCTCCGGATCCCTCTCTTTAACACCGGCAAATCCTGCCGTATGGTTTCATACACCGCTTCGTAGTCCACGCCAAAATAGTGGTGGATGAGTTTGTCACGCATGCCGGCCGTTGCTTTCCAGGGAATATCCGGGGCGTCTTTCGAGCAATTGCGGCGAGACATTCTTTGCAGCCTCGCCAATAATGGAGAGCATTCTTTCGATTCCCGCACGTTCGAGCGGATGATCTTTGAGTTCTTCAGCAGAAGAGATGGTTTTTCTAAAATTTTTCGATAGGGGAAATTGCATCAAGGATATGATGGAGGTACGCCGGATCTTCCGGCTTCATCCATAGATCACCACTTCATCGCGGTGGATTGAGGAGGAAAGATACGGGCTGACCGATTTTTCCGTAACAAGATCAACTGGTACCTTGACGGCTTTTGCTATTTCATCCTCGATCTGGACCAGCTGGATAAGGCTTTTTGGCCGGGCAAACCGGACAAGGATGTCGATATCGCTTTTTTTGCCGGCCTCTCCCCGGGCATCGGAACCAAAGATGAAGATCCGCTCAGCATCGTACTTTTTGAGTATCGTAACGATGCGATTCCGGATTTCTTTTTTGATCCTGCGTGCCGCCATACCCTGACCCCCTTCCTTTCGTTTTTGTAATTGATTAGTAATATTGCCGGCCCTTCATCAGTCTTTTGCCGGGCCCATGTAATCTGCTGACAGGCCACCCCCACCCCTCCCCATGATCGGTCGCCCCGACCTCAAAAAAACCGGGCACCCCCCTCCCCCCTACCCCCCGCACCGCAAAAAAATCGATCGGACCGATCAATTTGAAAATCGGTCGGGGCGACCCCTCATGTTCCAGTTTTCCGGCCTGTGTTTCCCCTGGACTTTCAGACGAGACGGGGTGGTCAGTCCGATCGTTTTTTTAAACCGGTCGGTCCGGCCAATTTCAGAAATGATCGGGGCGACCCTTCACGCACGCGGATGAGAGGTAGCCCCCCTCCCCCCTACCCTCCACACCACAAAAAAATTGATCGGACCGATCAATGTCAAAATCGGTCGGAGCGACCCGGTTTCCGGCTCTTTTCAAAAAAGATCTATTGGGTTGCCGGGCACTTCCAAAAGAGATTGAGTCACGAGCCAGGAATTATCGGAAAACCACAGATCCACCATCAGGGACACTCAAGATACCCGTCTCTTGCCCAGCGAGGGCCCGATGAGGCGCCCGAGCGACCCCCGAAGGGGGTGGGTTCACTCGTTAATATCTGAAAAATGATTACGGCCGTATCGTATCCAAATCGGGTATCCGTTATTTCCTCTTCTGTTTCCGTCCAAATACCACAACCTGCCGGATCGCATCCGCCACAAACCGGGCCACCTCATCCTTATCGAGCATGGCATCCACAATCACAAACCGGTCCGGTTCCGCCCGGGCAAATTCCAGGTACCGGTTCTGCACTTTCTCCAGCACCTCGCGCCGCTCGAAGTGCTCCCTGCCGCTCTTTGTCGAAAGACGGGTGAGTGCATCATCAACCGGGATCACGAGCAGGATCGTCTTGTCCGGGACAATCGACCACCCGTTGTGCATCGCCCGCAGCCATTTCTCCGGTTCGGGGATTATCCCGTCAAGCGTGACCGACTGGTAGGCAAATCTGCTGTCCGAGTACCGGTCGGAGATAACGAGTTTTCCTGCCGCAAGCGCCGGGCGCACTACGGTAGTGAGGTGAGCGGCGTGATCGGCGACAAAGAGCGTGGCTTCCGTGATGGGATCGATCTGTTCGGCAATTGCCCGACGGACTGACCGGCCCTGCCCTCCCGGGCGTATTATTGTACTTTTAAGACTTATTGTTGTAAGGGGTTGTAGTCACCACTACCCGGGGAAAAAAAGTTATTCGATCTTTGCTGCAGCAATGGCTGCCACCTTCTTGAGGTTCTCGTAATCCGCAGGAGTCGCATTGCACCACAACTCCTCGTACACATCGTACTTGGAAAACGCAATCATGTTCATGATTTCTGGATCATCCTTGTCGGCAATACTCACGGCCCGGCTCGTATCCCCGATGCCCGGGGAGGCGAGCTCCAAAAACGTAGTATTCCGGTTCCTTTCATCCTGCGCATCATAAATCACCAGCCCGTCCACCTGCAAGGATACCACCCGCGAGGCATTCTCTACAGGGAATTGATAAACATAGTGCCAGATGGCCGGGTGGGCAGAAGAGCCGGATTCGTTCTTCTGGAAGAGGACGGCGTACCCTTTCTTCCACCCCGCGTTGTGCATCCAGGACTGCACCTTCGATGCATTCCGCTCCCCGGACGTTACGAGCGTATAATTCCCGGGAAGATCGGAGATCTGCAAAACCATCTGTTCGGGTTCGAGGGTTGCGTGAGTCTTTGCCGGCGCCTGCGGTGAGGAGGGGACGGACGCTGCTGTCCCTGCCGGCGCAACCTGGGAAGAACATCCGGCAACGCATGCAAGGAAGATAAGAACAGTCACAACAGATGCGGTCATCGGCAAAGGGGGCAGTTTCATAGGATGAAGTGGTCTGTTGCGGACAATCTATTAATCTTCGGATTTGTTCCATGAAATTCTGTGCATCAAAACCGGAGTCCAAGAAAAACTCGTACGGTTCATGATCTGCCTCGCAATCCCCGGCACCATCGTTGCGCTGGCAGCATATCTCGCTGTGATCCTGCCGGACCAGCGGGCAGCGCCGGGATGGTTCCGCCGCTGAACAATTGCGAAACCGAACATGACTGCCCGTGTATCGTTCCCCCGCCATGACCGGGGCCGGGATATGCCCTACGCTGCCAGGAACGATTGTCCGATCTCCGGTATACGGATGCATATGAATATGCTTATCAGACCTCGTGCCTAACGCCTCCTGATAAGAACCGGATATCCAGGGGATTCCCCGGCTGGCTCAAATCCACAGGGCGAGTTCCCCGTATCCACGGCCGGGTGAACGATATCGACCGCAGGAAAATCGGAATTGTTGTCATCATCGTCGTCCTCATCGCCGCCGGCGCATGGATAGGGTACACCGTCATCCACGCAAACACGCCGGTCCGGATAGGGGTCCTCCTCGATCTGACCGGGGATGTGGATTTCAAAACCCCGCTTGAATGGGCAAAGGACACCATCAACAGCGAGGGCGGGATCAATGGCCGGCAGGTCGAACTCGTGTACAGGGATTCCGCCACCGGCAACATCAGCCAGCAGGCACGGGAATTCCTCAACGACGATTCCATCCGCATCGTTATCGGGCCGGAGAACAGCGACGACGTGTACGCGCTCGCCCCGCTCTTCATTGCAAAAAAGAAAGTCCTCATCAGCCCGACCGCCACATCGGGGGAAATCCTGCGGGCATTCGGGAAGACCGGGTATGTCTGGAGGACCACGCAGGGTGACGCGGCCCAGGTCAAAGTCATCCTCACGGTCCTGAAAGGAAAAAGCGCAAAGAACGTCGCGCTGCTTGTCGTGAACAACACCTACGGCCAGACCTTCTATGACTGGACCGGGTTCTTTGCAACAGAATATGGCATCGACGTCACCTCCCTTCAGCAGTTCGATGAGGGGTCGCCTGAGATCGAGTCCGATGTCGCAGCCGCCCTGAAAACCGACCCGGACTATATTGTTGCTGCCTGCTGGCCGGAAGATGCCGCCACGATCAAGCATGCGATCGACCGGTCCGGCAGCAGGACAAAACTCTTCCTGACCGATGCAGGGGCCCAGCCATCCCTCGTCCAGCTGCTCGGCACATCTGCAGAAGGCCTTGAGGGGACCAACCCTTCCGCCGATCCGGAGTCCGGGTTCACCAAGGCGTACGTGGAAACGTTCGGGCACCGTCCGGATGATTATGCAGCAACCACCTACGATGCCCTCCTGATCGCGGCATTCACCGAGGCACGCCAGGAGCGGGCCCCCTTCGAACCGCTCGGGGAGTCAGTCCGGCAGGTCGTGATTGGCGAGGCAACCGTCACCGGGTGGAATGCCTCGGGAGTCCGCACGGCGCTCCGGGATATCCACAGCGGGCCCATGCCCTGGATCACCGGCGCGAGCGGCGGCCTTGAGTATGACGAGGAACTGGGTGTGGATCCGATCGCTGCATGGTATTCCCACTGGCAGGTGAACAACGGGACATTCCGGACTCTCGCGGTCCTCAACTCGGCGAACCTCACGGCCCCGTATAAGACCGACGGCGAATCCGTGGGAAATACGCGGGCCTCTGCCGGGTTCATGTCCGCATCCCCGGCGTCCCTGGGATCCGGCGGGATTTCGGTAACAAAAACGAATTTCAAAGCGGTGATCGTGGCTCCTTCAAAGGGATGGAGCAACTACCGGCACGAGTCCGATGCCCTGTCCGTCTATACCCTGCTCCGGCAGAACGGGGTCAGCGACGATGACATCCTCCTCATGGTATACGACGATATCCCCACCCTTTCGGAGAATCCCCTGAAAGGCGACGTTCACAATATTCCCAGAGGTCGGAATATCCGGTCGGTTGCCCGGGTGGACTATGACGGCAGGAATGTGACGGCGTCCGTCTTCAGGAACGTCCTGACCGGCACAAAGACCGCGGACACGCCGGTTGTTCTGGAGAGCGATGCCGGCACCGACGTGTTCGTGTACATCGCGAGCCACGGCGCCCCGGGCGAGATCCTCTTCGGGGCATCAAGGTCGGTGCTGACCACGGATGACGTTACCGCTATGACAAATGCCATGGCAGAGAACCACCGGTACCGCCAGATGGCCTTCTTTGTCGATACCTGTTTCGGGGAGAGCATGGCGACAAATATCACGGCGCCGGGGATCCTGTACTTCACCGGGGCAAATAAGAACGAACCCTCGCTCGGTGCGACATATGACATGGACATCAAACAGTGGCTCTCGGACGAATTCACGTCAAGCGTTATTTCAGCGATCCAGGCAAACGGGAACATCACGTTCCGGAATCTCTACCCTGTAACATACGAGAAGGTGACCGGTTCGCATGTCCGCATGATAAATACAGGGAATTTCAGCATTGACACACCGGTACTGAAGTATCTCACACCGTGATTGGGGGGAGCAGAGGGCCTGACGAGGTGCCCGGGCGACCTAAAAAAAGGGGGGTAGGCTCCCTCATTCTGAAAATAGAATTCCATCAGACCTTGGAAGAGCGCGATCCCGGATTATTTCCTCTTCTGTTTCCGTCCATATGCTACAACCTGCCGGATTGCATCCGCCACAAACCGGGCGACCTCGTCTTTATCGAGCATGGCATCCACGATAATGAAACGCGAGGGTTCAGCCCGGGCAAATTCGAGGTACCGGTTCTGGACTTTTTCAAGAATCTCGCGCCGCTCGAAGTGCTCGCGCCCGCTCTTGCCTGCAAGGCGTGCGAGTGCATCGTCAACCGGGATCACGAGCAAGATGGTCTTGTCCGGCACAATCGACCACCCGTTGTGCATCGCCCGGAGCCATCCCTCCGGATCGGGGATTATGCCGGCCAGTGTCACCGACTGGTAGGCAAACCGGCTGTCCGAGTAACGGTCTGATATTACGAGTTTTCCCTGCGCGAGCGCCGGGCGCACCACGGTGGCGAGGTGGGCGGCGTGATCGGCGACAAAGAGCGTTGCCTCAGTAACGGGATCGATCTGCTCGGCAATCGCTCTCCTGACTGATTCCCCCACCCACGTTGCCCCGGGCTCCCGGGTAAAGACCGGGTCGAGATCAGAAAGACTCTCTTTGAGCGCCGCGAGAAGCGTGCTCTTCCCGGTCCCGTCGATACCTTCAATGGTGACTAGCAACAGTATCCCCTCCGTATCCATTCGGCCGGCACTGCACCTTTGTGGAGTGCAGTCGCGATAATGGCGCCGTCAAAGCCGGCGTCCCGGATAATTTCGAGATCCGTAACAGATGCAACCCCTCCGCCATAGAGCAGCCGGCCGTCACAGGCAGACCGCCACGATTCAAGCGTGCCGGCCCCGGCAAGAAGTCCGTTCTCCGTCCCGACAAACCCAAGGTTGAGGAGAATGCACCCTTCAAAATCCAGGTTCCGGGCAGACCTGAGCACGGATTCGGGAGTGGTGCCTGACGGGATCACGAGCCCGTCTTTTACGTCCACGCTCAGGTAGCCGCCATGGTACCGCGAGAGATCGGCCCCGCCCGTCTCGGTGCCAACAATGTTTTTGATGTGCGGCCCGGTAAGGTAATCACCCGGCGAGCGGGTACCCCGGTCGACATAGCAGCATTCCACGAGGCTCGCACAGCGGCGGATGAGTGCATCGTGGGAACCGGTACCTTCGATCCGGTCAAGGTCTGCGATGTAGATATATTTCGGTGCAATGGCCTCGATAAAACCAACCGGTTCAGCCGTAGGGGAAAGCCCCCAGTCGAGCGGTTTGTAAGTATCGCGGAGCCCGGATTTTCCGTGCACGACCATATTGCCCCGCAAATCCATTGCAAGCACCAGTTCCATCGGCAACGTAACCACTATTAGGGTAAAAGATCATTAAACTTTATGCAATTGTTGGTCAGCCCCAGCTCTATTTCCGAGGCTCAGTGTTCCGTTGCTGCCGATATCATTGACGTCAAAAAACCTTCTGAGGGGTCGCTGGGCGCCAATTTTCCATGGGTGATCCGGGAGATCAAAACGTTTGCGAAAAAACCGGTGAGTGCAGCAATAGGGGACTTTCCCTACAAGCCAGGCGGCGCCTCCCTTGCCGCATACGGGGCTGCCTGCGCCGGGGCTGACTATATCAAGATCGGGCTTGCCTTTTCCGGGGAAGGCCATGCCCGCGAAGTGATAGAGGCGGTCACCAAAGCCGTAAAAGATGAGTTTCCCGAAAAATTCGTGGTCATTGCCGGGTATTCCGATTACGAGCGGATGGGCTCCATTTCCCCGTTCGATATCTCACCCCTCGTTGCTGAGTGCGGGGCCGACCTGGCGATGATCGATACCGGTATCAAGGATGGACGGAGCACGTTCTCCTTCATGAACGAGGCAACGCTTGCACGTTTCACTGCACAAAACAAGAACCTTGGTATCGGCACTGCCCTTGCCGGTTCGCTCAGGTTCGACGATATTGATGCCTTAAAACGCATCGATCCGGAAATTATCGGGGTCCGGGGCATGGTCTGCGGGGGCAACCGGAATGCAACCATCCGCGAAGACCTGGTAAAGACAGCAATGGCCATGATCCGGTAACATACCGGATAAAAATAAAAAAAATCCCGTTACCGGGATAATAGAACAGGTGAACTATGTACACAAAAAAACTGAATGTTCCCCTCTCCCTCACATTTGACGATGTGCTGCTTGAACCGCTGGAATCCTGGACCGAGCCTGCTGAAACCGATACCAAAAGCCGGTTCACGAAAAATATCGGGCTAAATATTCCGCTTGTCTCGGCCGCAATGGACACGGTGACCGAATCGGCCATGGCGATCGCGCTTGCCCGCGAAGGTGGGATCGGCGTGATCCACCGTAACATGACCGCCGAACACGAGCTCCAGGAAGTCACCTTTGTCAAGCAGGCCGAGGAACTTATCGAGCGTGACGTCCTGTATGTTGAAGACACCGCGACCGTTTCCGATGCCGAAAAACTGATGAACCAGTACAGCATCGGAGGTGTGCCGGTCGTCGGGAATTCTAAGATCATCGGGATCGTCTCCCGGCGTGACGTGCGGGCGATTGTCTCCCGGCGCGGCGAGGAGAGCATTAAGTCGATCATGACAAAAAAGCCGATCACGGCTGCTGAGGATATTACTCCCGAGAAGGCTCTTGAGGTCATGTACACGAACAAGGTCGAGCGCCTGCCGGTGAGCGACAAAAAAGGCAGACTGATCGGGATCATCACGATGCAGGACATTCTCGAAAAACGCCAGTACCCGCGTGCGACCCGGGACAAAAAGGGCAATCTCCAGGTGGCAGCGGCGGTCGGGCCGTTCGACTTCACCCGGGCGACCCTCCTTGACGAGCGTGGCGTGGATGCCCTTGTCGTCGACTGCGCCCACAGCCACAACATGAAGGTGGTAGCAGCAGTCAAGGAGATCAAGGGGAGTGTAAAAGCTGATGTGATCGCCGGCAACATCGCGACCGCGAAAGCCGCAGAGGAGCTTGTCAACGCAAACGTTGATGGTATCAAGGTTGGTATCGGCCCGGGCTCGATATGCACGACCCGGATTGTCGCAGGCACGGGTGTCCCGCAGATTACCGCAATTGCGCAGGTCGCTGATATCGCGTCAAATGCAGACGTACCGATCATCGCTGACGGCGGCGTCCGATATTCGGGGGATATTGCAAAGGCGATCGCTGCCGGTGCGGATACCGTGATGATGGGGAGCATGTTTGCCGGTACCGATGAGGCTCCGGGCAAGGTGATCACGATTAAGGGCCGGCGCTACAAGCAGTACCGGGGCATGGGCTCCTTAGGCGTCATGAGCTCGGGCCAGTCCAGCGACCGGTACTTCCAGAAGAAGGGGATCGGGGCGACAAAGTTCGTGCCCGAAGGTGTGGAAGGCGTTACCCCGTACGTCGGGCACGTGGGCGAGGTAATCTACCAGCTCGTGGGCGGTCTCAAGTCAGCGATGGGCTACACGGGTTCTGCCACGATTGCGGATATGCACAAGAAGGCCCGGTTTGTCAGGATCACAAACGCCGGCATGACCGAGAGCCACCCGCACAATATCCTGATAACAGACGAAGCGCCGAACTACCGGCTCTTCGAATAATTTTTTTTGTTTCCTTTTTTACTCGCATGGCCTGCCGCCATGCAATGCATAAAATAGATGTATCGGGATATTACCGTGCATACACTCCATGTGGAGTTGATTGTCATGGCAAACGACAAACTGTATACTCTTCCCAAACTGCCGTACGATTATGCGGCGCTCGAACCGTACATCTCAAAGGAACAACTCACCCTGCACCACACAAAACACCACCAGGCGTACGTGACGGGTGCGAATGCCATCTTTGAGAAACTGGATAAGGCACGGAAAGACAAAGCCGATCTCGACATCAAGGCGACATTAAAGGAACTGTCATTCCATGTCGGGGGTTACAAACTCCACAACACGTTCTGGGAGAACCTTGCCCCGGCCGGTAAAGGCGGTGGCGGGTTGCCCAAAGGCGAACTTGCAAAAGCGATCGATGAGGAGTTCGGATCGTTTGAGCGGTTCAAAAAAGAGTTCACGCTAGGAGCTTCCAGTGTCGAGGGCTCCGGCTGGGCGGTTCTTTCTGCGAGCACAACGACGCACCGGCTCCTTATCAACCAGATTGAGAAGCACAACGTAAATGTCTACCCGGGATTCCGGGTCCTGCTTGTTCTCGATGTATGGGAGCATGCGTACTACGTGGACTACAAGAATGACCGGGCAAAGTATATCGAGGCGTTCTGGAATCTCGTGAACTGGGATGCGGTAAACAAGCAGTTCATCACGCATCTGAAAAAATAAACGAGTCCTTCACATCTCTTTTTTTATAAGTCCGGCCGTTTCTGCCGGTAAAAAAACAAAAAAGGAATTTTTACGGGACGCAATTTATACAACAAGCTGTTTTGCCCGGAACCGGTTCCGGACCTTGTCGGAGAAGTATTTCCCGACAGCGCTTGAACTTATGAGATCTGCATAGACTTTGGAAGGAACACCCGAGTACTGGTAAACAAGTCCTGAGTGAAATTCGATCTCCAGGTTTTTCATTGCATCATCATATCCCACGGAGCGCAGGATGCAGGACTTAACGGACTGTCTTTCCAAAAATATCACCATTATTGTATTAGTGCGCTGGAGGGTTAATAGTTTTTATAAAATAAAAAATATCCAAATGGCGGGATCCTTCATCTTGTTCCGGGTTGCCATGACGGTTGGGTTTGCACGTAGGAGGTGTCGCCCCTTTTAGTGGCAGGTGCCCCTACTTTCGGACCTTCTGGACAAAATCGCGAAACGCGGTTGTCACATGTACATGCGATTATCACATGTACATCCAATTATCGCATGTACATGTGACAAAAATCAGCGGGATCACGCCGGACGATCCGGGTCGGGGGGGTAGGGGTACCCCTTCACGTAAAAAGGCGGGGGCGGCTAGAATTTTTGCGGGACTTCATGCGACCCCTTAGGGGGTACCCTCTTGGTATGTGGGGTCTAAAATGACATCCCTTTACAAAGAGCGTGGGGAAGGGCAGCTCTTAAAAAAAAGAAAACATTGTAGGAATTCTGACAGAGTGTGAGACCAAGGTCTGATACTTTTTTACTGCGTTATCGTACCCGGTTCGTTCTGGTGTGAAACGAGGGAAATTCGCCATCCTCTTCGATCTTGCCTAAGAAGAAATCGTTATATGAATGCCAGTCTCTTGTACTAGTAAGATTACGGAGAAACCGAGGAATTTTAATGAAGAGAAATATTCAGATTGAAGCGTTGAATCAGATCCCCCTGGAAAAACAGCGGATTGAACTTGTTGAGCGCAAATGCCTCGGTCATCCCGACAGCATTGCAGATGGGATTGCGGAGTCGATCTCCCAGGCACTCTGCAAGGAGTACCTTGAAGAGTTCGGCGTCGTTCTGCACCACAACACCGATCAGGGCGAAGTCGTTGCCGGTGAGTCATGCCCGAAATTCGGCGGCGGGAAGATGATCCGGCCGATCTATGTTTTAATCGATGGCCGGGCGACAAAGCAGTTCAATGGCGTCACGGTCCCGACAGATGTAGTCGCGATTGAAGCGGCGCACAAGTACCTCCATAAGATCCTTCCCGAACTTAACCTGACCCGGGATGTTATGATCGACAGCCGGCTCGGCACGGGTTCAACCGATCTGCGTGACGTCTTCAAGCCCCGGCAGGGCAAAGTCCCCCGTTCCAACGATACCTCGTTTGGTGTCGGGCACGCACCGTTCTCCGATGTAGAGAATATCATCAGGAATTCGTCAAATTATATCGACACAAAACTCCGCAAGAAGTATCCCGCCATCGGGCAGGACATCAAGATCATGGGCCTGCGTGACGGGAACACGATCACGCTCACCATCGCCTGCGCCATTGTCGACAAGTATTGTGCGGACATAAAAGAATACCAGGACTACATGGCCCTTCTGGCCGACGAGATCGGAAAGGTCGCAAAGAAGAGCACGAAGCGCAAGATCGTGGTCAACGTCAACACCGCCGACGACATCAAGAACAAGAGTGTTTTCCTGACCGTTACCGGCACATCGGCCGAGATGGGCGACGACGGTTCGGTCGGCCGGGGCAACCGGTGCAACGGGCTTATCACCCCCAACCGCCCGATGAGCATGGAAGCGACAAGCGGCAAGAACCCGATCAACCACATCGGCAAGATCTACAACCTCCTCTCGACCCAGATCGCGCAGGAGTCGGTGAAGAAGGTTGACGGCATCGAGGAGATGTACGTCCGCCTGCTCTCCCAGATAGGTAAACCAATCGATCTCCCGCTTGTGGCAAGCGTCCAGGTACTGCCAAAGAAGGGCGTCGCCTTAAAGGATATTAACGGCGAGATCCAGGCAATCGTCGATGACAACCTGGCACACGTGACAAGCATCACCGAGAAGGTAATCCGTGGCGAACTCAAGACCTTCTAAAAAGAGATCAGGCGATAAAAAAACACCAGCCCCGGCACCGGCCGGGCTTTCTCCTTTTTCCGGCATGATCCGGCTTGCTATCCCCAACAAGGGGAGGATCGCAGCGCCGATCATGGACCTGATGGAGAAGAGCGGGCTCCACCTGCCGGATGTTGCCGAGCGCCAGCTCATTGCCCGCACGCTTGACCCCCACGTGGAGATCCTCTTTGCCAGGCCCATTGATATCCCTGAATACGTGGCAACCGGCGCAGCAGATCTTGGCATCACCGGCCATGATATGGTAGTCGAGCGAGGATCGGAGGTTGAGGAACTTCTCGATCTGCAGATCGGGAAAGCAAAACTTGTGCTTGCCGTCCGCGACGATGCTGAGATCTCCTCAGTCCACGATCTCAAAGGGGCAAAGATCGCAACCGAGTTCCCGACCATCACGAAGCAGTATTTTGCAAAACGGCACGTGCCGGTCACGATTGTCCTTGTCGGCGGGGCCTGCGAGGCAACACCGCACCTCGGGATCGCCGATGCGATTGTCGATCTTTCGAGTTCAGGCAATACCTTGAAGACCAACCGGCTCCGGGTGCTCGACGAGGTGCTCGTAACCTCGACCATTCTTATCGCAAACCGCCGGTCGCTTGAGACCAAACGGGAAAAGATCGACGAGATCCACCTGGCCCTCGAAAGCGTGATACGGGCACGCGGGCAGTGTTACCTGATGATGAACGTGAAACGGGTGTCGCTTGAGAAGGTAAAAAGCGTGTTGCCCGGCCTCTCGGGCCCGACCGTTATGGATGTCGCGTCAACCGAGGATATGGTCGCTGTTCACGCGGTCGTGAACGAAGAACGGGTCTATGCACTGATCAACTCCCTGAAACGGGCGGGTGCACGGGACATCCTCGTTATGTCCATCGAGCGGATGATCCGCTGATCATCATGAGAATTTTTCCCGCCGTAGACATTCTCGGGGGCAGGTGTGTCCAGCTCGTGCAGGGAAAACGGGAGAGCGCAACCGCGTATGGCGACCCGCTCTCCTGTGCCCACCGCTGGCTCAATGCCGGGGCCGATGCGCTGCACGTGGTCAACCTTGACGGTGCTTTTGGGGAGTCGGCAAAGAACGCCGAACTGATCCGGGCGCTCGTGAAAGACACCGGAGTCGAGATCGAGCTCGGCGGCGGTATCCGGTCCGTGGAGGACGGGGGCCGCTGGCTCGAAACCGGGGTCACCCGGATTATCCTGTCCACGCTTGCCATCCAGCAGCCGGAGAGCATCCGCACCCTTGCACAGGAATTTGGCAGCGAACGGGTGATGGCAGGGGTTGATGCCCGGGGCGGACTGGTTGCGATCCACGGCTGGCAGGAGACCGCCGGCGATTATATCGGCTGGGCAAAGACCTTCGAACAGCTCGGCGCCGGTTTTCTGCTCTACACGAACGTGGATGTTGAGGGACTGCAGAAAGGCATTGCAGCCGGCCCGGTCCGTCAGCTCATCGGGAACGTTCGCATCCCGGTGGTGGTCGCCGGTGGTGTGTCCGGCCGTGCGGATGTCGCAACCCTGCGGGAGGCCGGGGCATACGGAGCGGTGCTCGGCTCGGCGCTGTACAGCGGTAAGATTAACCTTTCAGAGGCACTAGAGGAATCTGGATGAGAAAAGTTACGATTGCACGGGAGACTAAAGAAACAAAGATTGCACTTACGTTCAATCCCGACGGGACCGGGAAGGTGTCGGTGGAGACCGGAGTACCGTTCTTCGACCACATGCTCACCGGGATGGCAAAGCACGGCGGCTTCGATCTTACCTGCCGGGCAAAAGGCGATCTTGGCGTCGACTGCCACCATACGATCGAGGATGTGGGGATCGTGATCGGCGATGCGGTGAAGCAGTCAATCGGGGACGGCCGGGGCATCAGGCGCTTTGCCCATGCAATCATCCCGATGGACGAGTCCCTTTCGCAGGTGGCACTCGACTGCGGCGGCCGGGGGTATCTGGTCTACACCGGGACCTTCGGCAATAAGACGCTTGGGAACATCCCGTCCGATCTTTTCGAGCATTTCTTCTATTCTCTCTGCATGCATGCCGGCATCACGGCCCACATTACCTTCTCTGGCAGAAACGATCACCACCAGTGCGAGGCGGCGTTCAAGGCGTTCGGGATTGCCCTTGGCAATGCGATGGCAAAGAGCGGAATAACAAAAGGCATCCCGAGCACAAAGGGGACATTCTGACCGGTCTGATGTGCATCGATCATCCCGGACATCATTTTGTGTGCGGACAGATCTGCCATTCTTCTTTATAACCGACCATCGGGGGCATCTTGGCCCTTTGCAGACAGTATATCGATGAAGCCATCCCAAAAACCCGTCACCATCACATGACCCACAGGATCGCACGTCAATCAGGGTAATAATTTCGATTCTATTTTACGTGAAGCCCGTGGAGTTATGCAAACAGTCACTCCATTCCCGGTTATTTCCAAACACATATCAGAATCCGAAAACGATGTACCAGTACCCATGAGCGATGCCGGCCGGTACCCCGAGATTGATCTGCTCCGGGGTATCGCCATCGTGATGATGATCGTTTTCCATACGGTCTTTGACCTGACCTTCTTCCAAATTGTGCCGTTCGATGTTGCGGATGGCCCCTGGAGGTATTTCGCGTATGCCACTGCCTCGCTCTTCCTGCTTGTCGCCGGTATTTCGCTTGCGATCAGTCATGCCAGGACAGCATCGTATCTTCACGGGAGAGCGCTCGCACAAAAATTCCTGCTGCGGGGCGCCGGGATCTTCTGCTGCGGGCTTCTCGTGACCATCGCGACGTGGTGGTACCTGCAGGAGGGATTTGTCATCTTCGGAATCCTCCACCTGATCGGGGTCGCGGTCATGCTATCACCGCTCTTTTTCCGGTTCCGTTACTGGAACGCAGTGATCGGAATCGTTTTTATTGTTCTGGGATGGATCCTTGCGACCGTTCCCGGCCCGGCGGGACTTCTGGTCTTTGGCATCCACCCGCTCACGTTCTGGAGCGTCGACTATACGCCGATTTTTCCATGGATGGGCCTCGTGCTGATCGGAATGGCAGCCGGGGAATTTGCCTATCCCGGGGGAGAACGGAGATGGGCACTGACGGGACTTCCCTTAAACGCGATCGTACCGCTCACCTTTCTTGGCCGGCACTCTCTCGTGATCTACCTGGTGCACCAGCCGTTGATCCTCCTGGTGCTGTCATTGGCGACAGGCGCACCGGTCGTCTGAGAAACCATGCGGAATACCGTACTTGCAGGGATCGCACATGAGCAGATCCTGAACAGTTTTTACAAAATTATTGCTATTTTTTTTAATTTTGTTTGAAAACCGATCGAAAATTTCCAAAAAATTCAAAAAAATGTTTGAAAAACATGACAATTCACAACAAAATGCAATTGTTTATAAACAATGGTAGGAAAGTTCCTCTAGTTTGAGAAATGTTCTCAAACTATGTCAGGGTCACCATTCCTGCGCCCTCAACGGCGCACGCGATCCACAACGATATCATCCACTCTCAAATGAGGGGTGAGTTCATGAGCAATTTAAGACAACCCAATGCAAATGAAGCAACAGGTACCGTTAACCGGTCGCGGAGTGTCGTTCCGTGTTCCGGTATCTGTACCCGGTGCATGGACGGATGTAAAGGCGCTTGCGAGATCTGGCTCTCGTCATTCAGGGGCCGTGAAGTTCTCTATCCCGGCCCGTTTGGCGGGATCACAGCAGGAGCCGACAAGAACTATCCCATTGACTATTCCCATCTCAACATCCAGGGATATGCCATGGGGGCAAAAGGCTTACCCGAAGGTACCGAAGCCGGTCCGGATACAGCGGTCTTCTCAACCGTGGATACCGAGACCGAATACGGCTGGGATAAGAAGGTCAAGATGCGCCTCCCGATCTTTACCGGGGCGCTCGGCTCTACGGAAATTGCACGGGCCAACTGGGAACACTTCGCGGTCGGCGCTGCCATCTCCGGCATCACGCTTGTCTGCGGTGAGAACGTCTGCGGTATCGACCCGGGCTTAAAGCGGGACAATAAAGGCAAGGTCACCGCATCACCCGAGATGGACAGGCGGATCACAACCTACCAGAAATATAACGAAGGCTACGGGGAAATTCTCGTCCAGATGAATGTTGAAGACACCCGGCTTGGAACCGCGGAGTATGTCGCAAGCAAGCACAACCTGGACACTATCGAGCTCAAGTGGGGCCAGGGTGCAAAATGCATCGGTGGAGAGATCAAGGTCACCTCGCTCGAACGGGCAATCGAGCTCAAGAAGCGGGGCTATATCGTTCTCCCCGACCCGACATTAAAGGAGAACCAGGCCGCATTCAAGGCCGGTGCAATCAAGGAATTCGAGCGCCATTCGCGCCTCGGTTTTGTCACGAAGGAAGGATTTTTGGAAGAGATCGACCGGCTCCGCGACATCGGATTCAAACGCGTCACGTTAAAGACCGGCGCGTACTCCATGGTTGAGCTCGCGATGGCGCTGCGCTACTGCTCCGAAGCAAAGATCGACCTCCTCACGATTGACGGCGCTCCCGGTGGGACCGGCATGAGCCCGTGGCCGATGATGAATGAATGGGGTATCCCGACATTCTACCTCCAGTCGCTCACGTACGAGTTCTGCCAGAAACTGGAGAAGAAAGGCATGAGAGTGCCGGACCTCGCCATGGCCGGCGGGTTCTCGGACGAGCCCGGCGTTTTTAAGGCGCTTGCGATGGGCAGCCCGTATTTCAAGGCAGTCTGCATGGGCAGGGGCCTTATGATCCCCGGCATGGTGGGTAAGAACATCGAGAAATGGCTTGCCGCCGGCGATCTGCCCAAGTCAGTCTCGAAATATGGCAGCACGGTTGATGAGATCTTTGTCTGCTATGAGGAGCTCAAGGAGAAATACGGCTCGAAAGTCAAGACGATCCCGATGGGCGCGGTGGGCATCTACACCTACGCGCAGAAATTCAGGACCGGCCTCCAGCAGATCATGGCAGGCAGCCGCAACTTCCGGCTCTCGACCATGTCGCGCGACGACCTGATGGCACTTACCGAGGACGCATCCGCAGTCTCCGGCATCCCGTACGTCATGGAAGCCAGGTACGACGAGGCCATGGGCGCGCTGCTGGACTAAACCTGCAACAAAAATATATGCGGGGCTAAAAAAGGCAGGGCCGGGGGAAATCCTGGTTGCCTCCCCGGTCGTTTCCTTATTTTTTTACCGGATCAGTTATAGAAAATGTTTTGAGGATCTCTAATGAGATCCTGGTCCCGAGTGTTGGCTGGAGCGATTCTATCCAGAGGAAAAAACCCACCCGTGACGGTGTCGGACGTTCAAACCGGAAATTGCCAGCCTTTGTCTGTACCATCTTGAGGTACTCTGTTTTCTGCCGGGATCTGAGGTAGATTATCAGCTCGTAGCCGGGGAGATCTGTTGCGAGGATCGCTTTTGAAAAATACGTGAAAAATTCATTGTACTCGATACGCTTGCCTTTGACGACGAGGCCGTACTGGTCGCAAACCGCCTTGATCGCATGCGGGTAGAGTGCCCCGTAGAGGATCTTTTTTACGAGCGCCTCGGTATCGGTTGCCGGTGTCACATTCTTCCTGCCCCGGCCGTGCGTGATCTCGGAAAAGATCCGGTTCCTGAACTCATCGTGGTATTCCCGGTAGTCGATCGGGTGTTTGATCGGGATATCGGTGGCGCGGATCAGTTTGGGGTGGTTGGTGGGTTTTGTGTACAGGATCCGGGGCCGGTAGTGTTTCACGAGCCCCTTTATTTCCTCGCAGGAACTGGTGTTGATAATGGCATTGTCCGGATCCTTTGCAAGTCTCTTTACGACAGAGTAGTTGGAGATGTCAAAGGAGGAGATGAGAAGGAATGAAACATGCCCCTGGCCGTACAGGTACCCGAGCAGCCGTTTCTTGAACGCAATCTCGATCTCGAATTCCTTTAAGTCTGCCGGAGACGTCACGACTTCCCCAAAGGCAACATGATCATCTGAATCAACGAGGATCAGGTCAAATTCCGCAAGGTCCTGGCCGTTTCCCCGGAACGTGATGTCTCCGTACTTTGAGTAAAAGATCCCATTTTGTCCCAGGCATGCCGGTGCACCGGCGCGTGGTGCGTCCGCCCCTTTACGGGCGATGTACTTTATGCAGTCGGATTTCAGGGAGATCCCAAGGAACATCTCGTAAATGATTGCTTCGAACCAGCGTCCCTCAGCGGTTCGCATGGGCTCAATATCGGGAGAAAAAAGTTTTTTGCGCTCGACTGTGTTCATGTGCCGCGTGGCGTTGAGCGCTATCGCTGCAGTGGGTTTAAAATTTTTAAAATTCCCATTCAGCCACGTGATCATGATTGATTCTTTAAGTTTTTGCCGGCAGAGTAAATAACAATCTGCATGAAATATACCAGTTGAGTCAGAGACTCTCCAATCAGCCCAAACTGACCGATTACTACTTTTGAGGGCATTATCATCGACATTTGCCGGCGTGACCGGGAAAAGGATAGACAAAAACTGGTGGCAGGAGTCAGATTATCTTTGCACTCTCTAATGGGAGAGACTCTAAAAAAGCGGACTCCTGCCGGGTGCAGGCTTGATAAACCCGGCCTCCCTACCATGAGTACAATAAACAATATCTCCTGCATGACACCGTTTCGTGCAGCATTCCGGTGATCTCATGACCGATTCCGCACCTCCGCTGGATTCTCCCTCGCTCTACATCAACCGTGAACTGAGCTGGATCCGGTTCAACCACCATGTGCTGGAGGAAGCACAGGATGAGAGACACCCGCTCCTTGAACGGGTAAAGTTCCTTTCCATCTTTGCAAACAACCTTGACGAATTTTTCATGATCCGGGTCTCGGGTCTCCAGCGTCAGGCAGCCCAGGGAGTGCTGAAGGCTCCACCAGACGGGATGACCGCGTCCGAGCAGCTCCTTGCGATAGAAAAAGTCCTTCTCCCCGAGCTTGCTCACCAGTACGACTGCTGGACAAAGGAGATCCTCCCCCGGCTTTCCGACGCCGGGATCTTCATCCATCCCTACCATGCGCTCGACGCAGAGCAGAAAAAAGCGCTCCGCACGTTCTTTATCGAGGAAGTATTCCCAGTTCTCACCCCGCTTGCCTTCGATTCCGCCCACCCGTTTCCCTTCATCTCGAACCTCTCCTTAAATCTCGCCATCATCATCCGTGACCCGCAGGGAAAGGAACTCTTCGCACGCATCAAAGTGCCCACCGGTCTCTTTCCCCGGCTTATCCGGGTGCCGGCGACCAGTGCCGGTGGCCATCGCGATGACAAGCAGGTGCACCTGGTGTATCTCGAAGACCTCGTGGCGGCGCACCTCGACCTGCTTTTCCCCGGCCTTGAAGTAGTGGGAGCCTCTCCCTTCCGGATCACCCGGGATGCGGACCTCGATATTGAAGTCGACGAGGCGTCCGATCTCCTGACCACGGTCGAGGAGATCATGGAGCAGCGCGCCCGGGGGACCCCGGTCCGGATCGAGGTCGACTCCTCGATGCATGAGAGCACCTGCCACATGCTTGAAAAGAAACTGGGTGTCGGGTCCCACATGCTGTACCGGATCGGCCACCCGGTGGGCATGGCCGACCTCATGGAACTCCTCTCGCTTGACCGGCCCGATTTAAAGGATCCCCCCTTCCAGCCGTCAATCCCCCCGGAACTTGCCGAGGAAAAAGACATCTTTTCCGCGATAAAGAAAAAAGATATCCTCCTCTTCCACCCGTACGACAGTTTCTCACCGGTTATTAATTTTATCCGGCAGGCGGCACATGACCCGGCCGTCCTTGCGATCAAGATCACCCTGTACCGGGTGGGTTCGAAATCGCCGATTGTCCGGGCACTCATGGAGGCCCGCGAGAACGGGAAGGCGGTGGCGGCGTTGATCGAGCTCAAGGCCCGGTTTGACGAGGAGAACAATATCGGGTGGGCCCGGGCGCTCGAACGGGCCGGCGTTCACGTGGTCTACGGGGTTGTCGGCCTCAAGGTGCACGCGAAGCTCTGCATGGTTGTCCGGCGCGAGAAAGACGGGATCCGGAAATACATGCATCTCGGGACCGGCAACTACAATGCGACGACAAGCCGGGTCTACACGGATTTCGGGATGTTTACCTGCGACCGGGATATCGGGTACGACGTAGCAAACCTCTTTAACTTCCTGACGGGCTACGCCCGCATCGACCAGTACCGGAAGCTTGCCGTGGCGCCGGTCACCCTTCGTTCCACCATTATCTCCCATATCGACCGGGAGATCGCAAACCACCGGGAGCACGGGGGTGGGCGCCTTATCTTCAAGATGAACGCTCTCGTGGATCCGGAATGCATCAACGCCTTGTACCGCGCCTCGCAGGCCGGGGTAAAGGTGGATCTTCAGGTCCGGGGTATCTGCTGCCTGCGGCCCGGCCTTTCCGGCACGAGTGAGAACATCACGGTCAGCGCGATTGTCGGCCGGTTCCTTGAGCATGCACGGATCTATTATTTCAGGAACAATGGCGGGGATGATGTACTCCTCGGGAGCGCCGATCTCATGCCCCGAAACCTCGACCGGAGGGTGGAGGTGCTCTTCCCGGTCACCGATCCCGCGATCAAAAAGGCCCTCCTTACCACTATCCTCGATACTGAGCTGAAGGACAACCAGCAGTTGCGGCTGATGTCCGGCGACGGGACGTACGTACGGAAACATCCGGAACCGGGAGAGGCACCGGTCGATTCGCAGTTATGGTTCCTCGAACACCCCGGGATATGGTACAATGCTGGCCCCTGATCAAAAAGAGGCGGAGCCGGGCCCCTATGTATTCGGTGCAGGCCGGCTTCTGCCCCTCATTGAGGTTATCTCGACCGAGTGCGCCGGCGTACGGGCCAACGACGATATCGAGCATATCCACCGCATGCGGGTCGCCTCCCGCCGGCTCCGTGCGGCGCTCCCGCTCTTTTCTTCCTGTTTTAGTGAGAAAGATTTCCGGCACTGGATACACGAGATAAAAAAGATCACCCGTGCCCTTGGCGAAGCCCGGGATACGGATGTCCAGGTTGCGTTTTTGAAAAAGTACCTGAAGGCCCAGGCAGTTCCGGTGCCGGCACACTCGGATGATCCCATTGCCGCGCTCCTCTCGCAGCTCCAGAAACGACGCGGGATTCTCCAGCAGGAGGTTGTCTCGGTGCTCGATGAGCTGGAGAAAACGCAGGTGCTCTCCGGGATGCGGGCGGCTTGTCCTGCGCCTGCTGCAACGGGGCGGGGAAGGAAACGGGAGCGGCATTTTGGGACACTCCCGGTTGCCGCCGACCGGATCGGCACGCGGCTGGCCGGGCTGGACCGGTTTGAACCCTTCGTGCACAACCCGGACGCGGTGTTCGAGCACCACGCCCTGAGGATTGCGGCAAAGAAACTCCGGTACACGCTGGAGATCTACGCCCCGCTCTACCGTCGCGGGTTTGAGAAGCCGATCGCACGGGTAAAGAGACTCCAGGATCTCCTCGGTGACATCCATGACTGCGACGTCTGGATCGAGCAGATGACCCTTGCGATCATAAAACAGCGTGCCCGCCGGCACCCAAAAGGAGGTGCAGAGGTATCTTCGGTTGCCCCCCTACGGGAACTCCTGATCAACCGGGAACGGCGCCGGGCCCGGCTCTACCGGCAGTTTGTCCGGTACTGGGACACCCTTGTCCGTACCGGGTTCCGTGATGAGCTGCGGTCTGCGGTGCTTGAAGGACAGAAAACAGCATTCTGTCACCGCACGCCCCTCCCGACAAACGGGGAGCGCGAGGCGTTTATTCGGCTTGCCGGTACGGCGCCCGGCCACATTACCCACGAAAGCACGGTCGCGGTGCTCGCACTCCGGCTCTTTGATGAACTTGCCCCCCTTCACGGGCTTCGTCCCCGCGACCGTGCACTTCTCGATTATGCAGCAACCGTCCACGATATCGGCTGGACAGACGGGCAGGCAGGGCACCAGAAAAGAAGCGCGGAACTGATCCTCGCAAGCGGCGGCCTGCCGGTCCCGGTCCGGGAACAGGGTATTATTGCTCTCGTTGCCGGCCTTCACGGCGGGAGCGCCCGCTGCCTGCCGACAGGTTTCTGGCTTCTTCTTTCACCTGCCGATCAGAACCGCGTCCGCAGCCTTGCCGCGCTCCTCCGGGTAGCCGACGGCCTCGATTACCTTCATGCAGGTACCGTGTCCGATCTGCACTGTACGATCCGCGAAACTGAAGTACAGTGCGAGCTCATCTGTACCAGCGATGCAGCGACTGAAAAGGCCCGTGCTTTAAAAAAGAGTGACCTGTTCGCTGATGTATTCCAAAAGACGCTGGTGATACCGTGAGAGCAAAAAAGATCGGGGCTGCCGGGCGTGTGGTGGCATTCATCGATATCGGGACAAACTCCGTGCGGATGCTCGTCGTCCGGTTTAATGCAAACCATTCTTACAGCATCCTGACCCGACAGAAACAGCAGGTGCGTCTCGGGGATGGAGAATTTGACGACGAGGAGATAAAACCGGAGGCGATTGACCGGGCCAGCCTCGTTTGCCGGAAATTCGTCGATCTCGCCCGTACGCATTCTGCCGAGGAATTTGTCGCTGTCGCAACTTCGGCAGCCCGGGAAGCCTCGAACCAGACAGAACTGCTCGACCGGCTGCGGCGCGAGGCGCTGCTCGATGTACGGGTGGTATCGGGCCGCGAGGAGGCTCGGCTGATCTACCTCGGGGTCGCAAGCGGGATGCATCTCGGCGATCGCCAGGCGTTCTTTATCGATATCGGTGGAGGGAGTACCGAGATCTCTCTTGGGGGCCAACAGCAGTTCCAGATGCTGGAGAGTTTCCGGCTCGGTGCAATCAGGCTGACAAACCTGTTTCTCTCCCAGAACCTGGCGGGACCCGTGCGTCCCGACCAGTACAAGGTCGTCCAGCAGTACGTGAAAAACGCGATCATCCACACGGTACAGAAGATAAAAAAACAGAAGATCGATCTCGCGGTGGGGAGCTCCGGCAGCATTATGAACCTTGCCGACATCGCGCAGAAAGCGCTCCAGAAGGATATTCCCTCCCCGCCCGGCATACTCACCTACAGGGATCTCAAAAAAGTAATAGACCTGCTCTGCTCCCTCCCGCTTGAAGAACGCCGGAAAGTTCCCGGGATCAACCCCGAGCGTGCCGATATCATCATCGCAGGGGCCGTGATCCTTGAGACCTTCATGAAGGAACTCTCGTTAGAATCCGTGACCACAACCAGCCGGGGGCTCCAGGACGGTCTTCTCGCGGATTATCTTTCCAAAATGGAGGATTACCCCCTTTTTGGGACGCTTTCTCCCCGGGAGACAAGTGTGCTCCAACTGGGCCGGTCCTGCGTGATCAACGAGGCGCATGCACGGACCGTGACCCGGCTGGTGCTTGAGATCTTCGATTCCGCAAAAGAGATGAAATTGCACGACTACGGCGAATGGGAACGGGAGCTTCTTGAATATGCTGCCTTCCTGCACGACATCGGGTCGTTCATCTCCTTTACCAACCACCATGCCCACACGTATTATATCATAAAAAATTCCGATCTGCTCGGGTTCGACCAGAAAGAGATCGATATCATGGCAAATATCGCCCGGTTCCACCGCAAGAAGAAGCCGAGAAAGAAACACCTTGATATTGTCGAGATCGCCGACCACGAACAGCGGATGGTGCTTGTCCTTGCGATGTTTGTCCGGCTGGGAGAGAGCCTGGACCGGAGCCACGCCGGGCTTGTGGAGCACACGAAGTTTGTCCGGGCAGATAAAAACGAGATTGTTCTTGACATTGTCGCGCAGAACGACTGCCAGCTCGAGGTCTGGGGTGTGGAAGCCGAGCAGAAGGCATTTGAGAAGGTGTTCTCAAAGCGCCTGGTCATTAACGTAATCTCACCCCGTACCGGTGGGGATGCGAATGGGCACCGGGATATTTAAAAGGTCGGGGCCCGTTCTTTACCAACTCTGATTGTCCTGCAATTCCCTTTTTTGTACTTATCATGCCAAAAGAAAATGTAGTATTTGGCTGAGGTGCCAACAGTTGTTGGTAATAACTCAGGTATCCCGCCTGTTTTCACCGGCTCTTTACGGTACCGGCCACGGGTGAGATCCTGACACTCTTGATCATAGCCTGTGCTTCATCGAGATTTGCCGTATATGTCTCATCTGCCGGGGTCAGGTCTTTCGCCTGGTAGGTGAAGATATATGGAGTTCCTTTAACGATGGTGTAGATTTGTAAGCCATAATCTGATTTGGTACTGTCCTCATGGGAAATCCGGTAATCAATCCGATATGCGAAATTATCGGAGACCTTGGCGGCGGCATCGTGTTTGGTCATCTGCCAGTGAGGATAAGATGCCTGGAGGGCGAGGATCGCGGAGTTATAGTATTTTTCCAGATCCGTTGTCGTTGAGGGGTCGATATCGACACTGAATGTCACGTAGGAATCTTTACCGGGACTATAAAAGTTGACGATATTAATGGTCTCTTTTCCATAGTCACGCACAGCAAGATCCCCGGCTTTCTGTGCTTCCCAGTCTTTTGGATACGACAGGGTTATCCCATACTGGGAATTTGTGTATGTTGTGTACTGGACTGCCGTGGTTGTTGCCGCTGCCGGGAGCGTTGTGACCGTTTCCGGGTTTGTCGTGGGTGACTGAGTCGGGGTATTTTGTGCCTGTACGGTTGTCTGTGCGGGAGTTTCTGGAGAAGTCGCAGGAGTAGTCGTGCACCCGGCAGTAAAAATTCCCAGCACGAGGATTACGACAATGCATACGCTGAAGGCTGTTTTAGTTTTGTTCATTTTAATCAGGTTTCTATAATAAAGCAACCTGTTTAAATTTTGTTATATGTTTTTATCGGTAAATTACCTGGGTATAGATATAAACAGGATATATTTTTGATTGCTGCCATTTTTATGGGTAGTCTTTTGGAAAGAAAAACCGGTTCGGGAACGTATCCCGGCTCGGGTTATCTCACCCGATCTTTTTTAAGGCATCCTCAGCAGCCAGAGTGACCCCGGTGTCCGGGTGGTGGAGCAGTTTCATGAGCGGCGTTATCGCCCTCCTGCTCCCGATCTCGCCCAAAGCCCAGATCGCCGCATCGCGGACGACCGGTGCACGGTCGAGCAGGGGGATGAGTGTATCGATGGCATCCGGGGTCCGCAGGGTTCCGAGAACCAGCGCAACCCTCCACGCGATCCCGTCCGGGGTCTCGGTCAGCGCGTCGATAAGGGTGGCGGCCGAGCTCGTTTCAGGATCCGAGAGGGCATCGAACGCGGCACTCCGCACTGCCCAGTCGTCGTTCTCCAGTGCGCTGATGAGAAGCCGGAGGTTCCCGGTATCCGGGGCACCTGTGAGGTTTGCAACGATCCCGAGCCGGACAGATCGCGGGGCATGTACAAGGTCTGCCGCCCACTGCTCGCGGAGTGCCGGGTTCGTGGGCGTCGCAGGGTGGGGGGTTGCCGGCTTTTGTGGCGTGGCTGCGGGCGGGGCAGGATCGGCAAGCCCGAGGGCCTCTGCCCAGCTTATGACCGCCCAGCGTGCCACATCGGTTGAAAATCCGAGTTCGTCCTCCAGCCGTTTTGCGAGGAACCCTTCGGTGAGGGACAAAGGAAGCGTGTGGCGCGGGGCGAGGAGGTCGTCGGTCACGTGCTGGCGTACCGCATGGGTGAGCACAAAGATCTCGCGGCTGCACTCCGGGCAGGTGTCCCGGAGCAGACCCTCGCACCGGTTCGGGTCATGGGCGACCGAGACCCCGTACCGGGCGACGAGGCGTGCGAGCGTGGTGCGGGCAGAATCTTTCATGGTTCCTCCCGTATCGGTGGCATGATGGTACAGGATACGCCGTCAATCGTTATGGAGGTTTTCGGGTTCAAGGGGACGGCCCGGCCTGGGGACACCTCGGTACTCGTCCCGTCCGGGAACACGGCCTGCCAGGTACTTTTGGAGAGATTCCGGATCCCTGCGGCGCCGGGGATAGACGGGTGGGGGACGACACGTCCGATCGCCTGCGAGCCATCGTCCATCCCGGCCCCCGGTGCAATGTGACGCGACTGGAGGGTGGAACCGGGGGAGAGTGCAAGGCAGGAGTTTCCACCCGGGCGGTGAATAAGAAGGAACGGCGGCGGGGAGATCTCCCGGTGACAGTGCCAGCAGGAGATTTTCGGGCATGCCGTGTCCGTAAAATTCTCGGCCCGGCAGTGCGGGCAGGGCACCAGCCGGTCTTTTAAGGATAAAAAGAGGTTCTGCCACTCCCCCTCGGTGACCCGGCGCCCGGGGTTGGTGAGGCCGTCAGTGAACGCCCGGATAAACATCGCCTTGAGTTCGGGCGGGCAGAGTTCCCAGCGCTTCTTCGCGACCGCATAATCCGGGTCTCCGGGCAGTCGGTTGGCCGGGTTGTCGGGGTCGAAGACAAAGACCGGCGCAATCCCGTAGACCTGCTTTTTCGCCGGGATATCCCAGCAGTGGTACTGGTATTCCATCTCGCCGTGGAAGGGATGGTGCCAGACCCAGACATAGAAGAGGAGGACGGCGAGCGCGTGGAGATCGGTCTCGGTCGACGGGTCGCTCTCCCCCCGGATGAGCTCGGGGGCCATGTACTCCATCGTGCCCCAGACCTGGCACCGGGACTGGCGGTTGACGCCCACGTTGTCGTTGTCGCAGATTAAAACGTCGCCGGTTTTCGGGTCGAACATCAGGTTTCCTGCCGAGATGTCCCGGTAGCAGTGGCCCGAGAGGTGGAGCGCCCGGTAACTGTTCGCAAGCTGGTAGGAGATCTCGCAAAGCGCAGCAAGGCCCGGGACCGGTTTTAGGTGCGCCCAGACCTCGCCGAGCTCGGCGAACCGCTGCGTATCGATCCGGCTCATCAGGTACCCGAACTGTTTAATCCCGTCTGCGGTCACGAGGTCGAGTGGCCAGATAAACCGCTGCCCTGCCGCTCCGTAGGGGGGGCCGGACCGGACAAGATAGGAGATCGCCGTCCGCTGGTCAGGGGTTGCCTGCTCGGGCCTGTACCATTTCACGGTCTGGAACCCCTGCGGGCTTTTTACAAGGTAGACCTCGCCCTGCGTGCCTTCCCCGATCTTTTTTATGACGATTAAGGTCGTCCCGAGCTGTTCGGCATGGAGGCTCTGGCCTACTGCAAGCGGCACGGTTACCATCCCTCCCACGCAGACGCCGGCACATCCGGTACCGGTTCGGGCACGTCCGGCCGAATTTCTTCCGGAGTAATACAGGCCCAGACAAGCGTCATATCGTCGCCGCTCGCAACCGATGAATACCGGTCCAGCCAGCCGGCCATCGCAGCGGCCACGGCTTCTGTTCCGTAGGTATGGATCCGGTCGACAAGGCTGTGGACGAAGATCGAGAACTCCTCGCTCTCCGCGCCGTTGAACGAGTCCGAGATCCCGTCGGTTGCCGCGAGAAGGATACCCCCCTTTCCCCGGTCGAGCGTGGCCGTCCTCCAGAGCAGGTGGGCATCGGGAGACGAGAGCGAGTGGGTCTCGTTCCCGGCAGGAACCGGGTCCCGCGGGAGGGGAAACTCGATGCTGCCGTCAGGCCGGACCAGCACGAGGTCGCCGTCCCCTATCTGGCCGAGCAGGATGCTGTCGTTAACCACGAGTGCAGCGATCAGGGTCGTCCCGTACCGGGTAAAGTTCTGGTCCTGCACGTCAGCCTGCGGCACCGGGGCCGGGGGAAGTGTCCGCCGGCCTGCATCCTGCACGACCAGTTCCCTCCATCTCCGGGTGGCCCGGCGGGGAAGGTCCGTCTTGAAACCGGCCCTGAACTGCTGGCGGGGAATGTTCCCGTCCGCGTACGACCGGTGGAACGCGACGAGTTCGGTAATTGCCGCGTCCACGGCAAGGGCTGCCCCGGTTCTGCTCTGGTCGTGACGGGGGTCGCCGTGCCCGTCGGCGACAGCAAACGCGATACAGGGCTGTGCGCCAGAAGAACCGCTCCAGAGCGCATAGGCATCCTCGCAGGGCCGGCCCGCCCGGATATGGCTCGCCCCGGTCCGGCTGCACCCGAATACCCAGCCAAGGCCGGTATCGCAGGTACAGGAGAACTCTTCCGGCGACGGCATGATTGTTCTAGAACAGATCGGTGTTGGACGTGATCATCTGCGGCGGGGATTCGAGCGAGACATTCGAGGTCTCCTCTGCTGCCGTTGTCCCCCGGCTCCGGCCCCGGGACGATGCCACCGATGCGCTGACCGAGGCCCACTTGATGTATGCCACCAGTTCCTCGGGGGAATGCGCCTTGAGGAGGCCGACCGATTCCTGGTTGGTGAACTTGAGCAGTTCGGGCGCGTTATAATCCGATTCGTCGCCGATGGCAATCGCGAGCCTGACCGCCTTGATCCCCCAGGGGATCTTCCCGAGTTCGGCAATGGCATTATTGTACTCCTCGCTCGGGTCGGTGCAGAACCCGTCGGAGATGAGGATGCAGACCGGCGGGAGCCCCCGGCGGGGCATGCGCTCAATGGTGAGTTCGCCGGCAAGGAGCCGGAGCGCTTTTGCCGTCGCGGTAAGACCGCTTGTTTCGAGCTCGGGCCAGACAAACTCGTCAAGGGGAACCGGGTCGGGTCCGACATGCCAAGCGGCATCGTCAGAGAATTTTATTGCCCGCATCCGGATATCGACCTGCGGGTATGCAGCGACAGCCTTCTGGATCTCGGGAAGTGCCTCGCGAATGGCCTGGTTGAGTGTTGCGATCTTCTTTCCCCGCATCGAGTCGGAGCAATCGGCAAGCCAGAAGAAGTGCAGTTGTTTGCGTGCTACCTGACCGTCAGGAATCGGTATGGTATCTTCGATAATAGTTCCCCCTTTATCCGCACTAATTACACATTCTATCCGGTAACAATATAAGGTCACCGGTTGAAAGGACGGCGCGGCAGGAACACCCGGTATCGTTAAGAATAGTTCGTAAAAAAAAAGAAGGAGATTATCCGTTTACTGGGTCGGGGCGGCGCTCTTGATCATTGCCTTGACCGGCTCCGGCAGGTTCATCCCGTCGACAACGGACGGGAGAATGCTCATGATGACCTGCTGGCCCTGTGAGGTCGCGGCAAAATTCTTCAGAAGCGTCATGCCGTCCGGTGTCGCGAGGAAATTTTTTATTGAGGTCTGTCCTTCAGGTGTTGAAATGAAACCGGCAGCCGAGGCGCCGATTCCCCCCAGATTTCCAAAGTCCATAATAGTTCACTCCGTGTAATGTTTTCTATACACTTTGATGATATTGGTTCTTATACCTGTGGGCAGGATTCTCAAATAAAAACGTTAGATGTCATCAGGCAGGAAAATCTTCGGCATTCTCTGATTAGACCATCCGGGGAAATTTATGTGTTTTTTATCACCCTCCGGGACACTCCGATATTTTTAATGCACCTGCGAATCAACCACGATACACGCACCCATGATAAAAGTCGAAGGGATCTCAAAGCAGTTCAAACTTTACCGCTCGCCAGCCGACCGGCTCAAGGAAATTGTCTACCGGAAAAAGTACCACAAAAAATTTGTCGCGCTTGACAATATCTCCTTTGAAGTGCGTAACGGCGAGACGCTCGGGATCATCGGGCAGAACGGCGCGGGCAAGTCAACGCTCCTGAAAATCCTCTCTGGCATCGTGATCCCCGATCGCGGCACCATCCAGGTGGACGGCAAAGTGACGGGGCTCCTCGAACTCGGCACCGGGTTCAATGCGGAGATGACCGGCTTAGAGAATATTTACATGAACGGAACGCTTATCGGGATGACCAAAGACGAGCTCGACCGGAAAAAACAGACGATAATTGACTTTTCCGAACTCGGCGATTTCATCAATGAACCCATCAAGACATATTCATCCGGGATGACAATGCGACTTGCCTTCTCGATTGCGATCCATGCGGATCCGACATGCTTTCTGGTTGACGAGGCGCTGTCTGTGGGGGACGCCTATTTCCAGCAGAAGTGCATGCGAAAGATCCAGGAGTTCCGGGCGGGAGGGGGATCGATCGTGTTTGTGTCGCATGATATGAATGCGGTGAAAACGTTGTGCGATTCGGCGATTATGCTGGATCATGGACGGGAGATCGATTGCGGAGAGCCCAAGGATGTCGTGGATTTTTACCAGAATATGGTTTTAAAGAAAATGCACCAAGGGGATGTACCGGTTCAGGTGCTGGTAAAAAAAGGTGGGAAAGAGTGCACGGAGAATAATTCCGGGATTTCAACCGGAGAGGTTGAACTGGTTTCATTTAAAGTGTGCAATGAGAAGGGCGAAGAAATTTCGTATATCGAAAGTGAAAATGTCATTAAGATTATTTACGAGATCAAATCTCACAAAGATCTGGATGAGCCACATTATGGGCTTATGATTCGTAACAATCTGGGACTCTCGATTTTTGAGACGAATACGTATTGTATGAAGATGAAAACACAAAAATTATCTGAGGGTCAAACAGTAAAAATTGAATGGACTATGGATTTTCCTTTATCACCCGGAACGTATTCGTTTTCCGTTGGAGTCGCCAATAAAGGATTTGATATAGGATCTTTTGAAGAATATATTCAATTAATTCAGGATATTGAGATTATTAAGGTTTTAGTGAATACTCAATCAATAATGTACTCCGGAATTTTCAATCTAAATCCAAAAATATCTTTGGATACCCATGCTCCAAAAAATGTATTTGCAAAATAGTTAAAATTTAAAATTCAGGGGGTTAAGAAATGATTGATAAAATAAAAAAAATATATTGTGAAACTGATTTTGATTTTCGCCAGTTTACAAATCCCTCTGATGAACTTTCATATCTGTTTGAAGAATGGGTTCCCTACTACCGCATGAAATATGCTGTTTGTAAAGCAATAGCGGCAGAGTCAATTCTGGAAGTCGGTGTTCGCTATGGGTATAGTGCCATCACTTTTTTAGAGGCTTCTCCCCATGCAAAATATGTCGGAATTGATAATGATTCTTCCACATTTGGCGGTAAATATGGTGCGATCAACTGGGCAAAACAAATTACAAGCAAATTTAATGCAGATTTTTTACTGAAAAACAGTCAAATGTTATCGGAATTTCCCGGGGACTATTACGATTTAATACATATCGATGGGCAGCAGGATGGAGATGGAACCATACATGACCTTGAACTGGCCCTCCCAAAAGCAAAATTTATTCTTCTTGATGGCTATTTCTGGTCAAAAGAAAATATGTTGAGTGCCACGTATTTCCTTGAAAAATACAAACAGTTTATCGAATATTCACTTATTATTCCTTCATATGCGGGTGAGTTGTTAATAAAAACAAACGATTCTGCTAAAGATATCCGAATTCGCGAGAAAAATTATACTGATCAAACAATACGTGAAAAGTACGATCATACCTATTTTTTGCAGGATTGCGGCGGGTACGATTCGTATAAAAAATATCAGGGTAAGCAATTAACCGATGAAAGACTTCTTGCCGCGATGTATCTTGCGGCTCCGACACATGGGATCTCAATTCTAGACATCGGTTGTGGGAGGGGAGAACTCTGTTATGCTCTAGCTCAAGCCGGGGCAAGCGTCACTGGCATTGATTATTCCCCTTCGGCGGTAGCAATAGCAGAAAATACATTCCACGACTCAATCAATAAAGACAAACTGGAATTTATTTGCGAAGATTTCCTTAATCACCAGTTCGATCAGAAATATGACCGTATTATTGCCACAGACTTTGTTGAGCATATCGAGAAAAACAGATATGATCTGGTTTTGCAAACCGTTGCCGGTCTCCTCAAATCCGGAGGACTATTTATAGTTCATACTTCCCCCAACGCGTTGAATTATGATGTTCCCTATGAAGAAAAAAGGGCCCAGGCTCGTTCGGTTGGAAGTTATCTACCCAAGAATCCTCGGACACACTATGAAGATGTGATGCATATCAATGAGCAGACGCCGGATTTGCTCAAGAGAAGCCTGAACGAACATTTTCCCTATTCGATCGTATGGGTTGCTACCACTCCGGATATTGCAGGATCGCTTGGAAGAGAATTTTCATTGAATGAGACGGAAAATGCCCGAAGCATTTTTGCGGTCGCATCTCATTTCCCACTTGATCCTGCATATATTCTTCATCAACTGATCCAAAATCCACTGGATACCAATGAGATCCATGCAAAAATTTCTGTTCTTGCATATCCGGAGACTGTTGCACCAGATGAACATTTTTCTATCGATCTCACTTTGGATAACTTAAGTAAAGAGAGTTGGGTATCCCTCCCGCCAAATCCAGTACATCTCGCATATCACTGGCTCGATAAAGATGGAAAGTATACGATATTTGATGGAATCAGAACAGTTATACGATATCCTCTTTTACCCGGAGAGAGCCGCAATTTTTCCATCGAAGTAGTATCTCCAAAAACATCTGGCGATTATGTTCTTCAGGTAACATTGGTCCAGGAAACCTGTTTCTGGTTTGAGAACGTCGTACAGGATCTCCCGATATCTCTGATGATCAAGACTAAAACAAATGAGTAGTACATTATTTTAGAGATTTGTGAAAAATTCCCTCTGTCAATTGTATAAATCAAGATTCCACTATTGGTGACATCATGGACGATAATACCATAGAAATCCACGATGATGAGATTAATGTCGAAGAGATCATGGCAAAAATCCGCGAGAATATCCGGAGGCGGCAGGCAGCAGGAGAACTGCCCCTGGATCCGGATTCGGTAATAGAATCTCCTTCAAAAAATTGTCCTGCGGGAGAATCGGACGAAGCAATTGGACGTGATCTCTCCAACATTAATGCCAACTGGGATATCCACAATAACAGTTACTTCATCAGCTCTCATCATCCCTGCATCGGAACGGTGCTCGTGAAAGGGCGTCAGCTTGTGCATGGAGAAGTCCGTCGCTATGTTGACCCGATGATCTTCCGCCAGACCAGGTTCAATTCAAGTGTAGTCCGGCTTCTCAACCATACTTCACAGAACTGCGCGGAACTGGAACATAACATTTCACATCAAAATGAGGAATTAACCCAGAAGATCTCACAACAGGATGAAGTGTTAACCCAGAAAATATCACAACAGGATGAAGTGTTAACCCAGAAGATCTCACAACAGGATGAAGTGTTAACCCAGAAGATCTCACAACAGGATGAAGTGTTAACCCAGAAGATCTCACAACAGGATGAAGTGTTAACCCAGAAGATCTCACAATGGGAAGACGTGTTAACCCAGAAGATCTCACATCAAAATGAGAACCTGAACACCAATATTCAAAATTGTGTTGATTCAAATTTCCGTGAAGTTTTTTCACATCTCGACAAGGACATCCGGTTACAAATGGGGTTGACCCAACTCCTTGAAGAGCGGATGCAGAAAGGGCTTGCACAAAGGAGCACTCCTTCGGAATCGACCGCCACCCCAAACGATACGAATTATTTCCTTTTCGAAGAGCGATTCCGGGGTTCACGCGAAGATATCAAACAACGGCAGCTGGCATTCCTTCCGTACTTCGAAAAATGTTCCCGCGTACTTGATATCGGCTCTGGAAGGGGTGAATTCCTTGAAATTCTCAAGGACCATGGTATTGGTGGTATCGGTGTAGACATTGATCCCGATATGGTGACGTACTGCCGTTCCCGTCATTTAGAGGTAGAACATTCAGATGCACTGACCTATCTTGAAACGCTTGAAGACAAAAGCCTTGATGGGATCTTTATCGATCAGGTCGTGGAGCACCTTGAGCCAGACTATCTTATCCGATTGATTGCACTCTGTCACCAGAAGATGAAATTTGGATATCATATTGTCATTGAAACGGTGAACCCCTTGTCTTTTGTATCGTTTGCCAACTTCTACATCGATTTGACCCATAAGAGACCCATACATCCGGAGACGTTGCAGTATCTTATCAGTGCAGTTGGATTCCGTGAATGCGAGAAGAAATTCTTCTCACCGGTTTCTGATGCGGGCAGACTGAAAAAGATAGAGATGACTGTGGATATGCATGAAACGGAAAGGAAGAACGTGGACGTGTATAACCATAATATTGAGATGCTGAATTCAATATTGTTCGGCGCTCAGGATTATGCGGTTGTTGGGAAAAAGTGAAATCCGATGTATTACTCATATTTTAATAGCAGAAGCATTTTATTTTTTTGAGGGTTGTTATTTTCTATTTCTTAACAAAAAACTTCCTCCATATGTTGAAAAATCCAGATAGGGGTAATATAATTTGCGTAATTTGTCAAGTACGTCTTGAGGAATACTCATGTACATTGTCTCAATTGCAATAACATAAAAATAGTAATTGAAGAGCAGTAAATATTCATCAAAAAAATTTCTGTTAATTATAGATGTTTTGTAAAACCAGTGAAGCACTTCATCACATTGAGCATCAGAATACCCATTTTGTTTGTAAAATTCTACAATTTCTGGTTCACTGCTCAACAAATGAATATGACCGGGCATTTTCCACTGATTAAAATCAAGGAGAGGATCCCCGGGTTTTGCATATATATGATGGCCGACACAAGACGACCATGCGGGCCCAAAAAATGAATAAAAAAAACCATCTGGCTTTAATATTCTTTTAATTTCTGAAAAAGCCTTATTTAATGAGGCTACATGTTCAAGTAGCGATAGTGTAATAATTGCATCAAATTCATTATCATCAAATGGAGTTCTTTTCGTAATATCACCGATAATTAATTTGAAATTATCGATATTTGCATCCTTATGATCAGTCCACAAAGTCAAACAAACAATTTCTTTTGGTTTATATTTTTCAATATATTCTTTTATTTCTCCAGCGGAATATCCAATACATAGACATTTTTTCCCTTTAATTGAATTGAGATGCTGGAATCTCAATACGACATCTTTGTCGGTATTAGTAGGAACTTGAATTACAGGCAACAAGTCCGGCTTCATGTATTCCTCAATTAACAGGTTTGATTTATGAGATTATAATTGATATGTCGATTCTGAAACACAACCATTTGAACTCAACGGAGAGATACTCTGCAAAATCCCCTGTATGCATACGGATAACAGGATCGCAAGTTAGGTCCACAATTCATTTTTTCAGATGAACATTGATTGTTTAAGGTCGGTTCAATTCCAGTTATTCGGGTTCTTAAAGGTACAATGAGTGTCGCACTCCTTTACCAAAAAATGGCTCTGTTGAAACCAATCCCAAAAGACGATTTTGTGACCATTTTTGATGAGGGGATAGGTTAGACATTTTACACGTAATTTGAGAATTTCAATAAATCTTAAAAAATTATTTTTTTTCCCCGGTTCTCTTTTCAATTTCCTCTATCATCGAATTAGCAATGTTTTTCCAGCAATAGTGATCTTTAACCAATTGTCGCCCATTCCTCGACAACACTGCTAATACATCCTTTTTATTAATTAAATGAGAAATCTCTTCGGGAAATGTCTCAACATCGCAGATAACGGCGTGAACTCGATTTTGGATGGAAATTCCCCGTGCACCAATACCTGTTGAAACAACAGGAAGTCCCGCCGCCATATAATCAAGCATCTTCAGGTTTGTACCCGAACCACTCATCATGGGATTAATGGCAATATCTGCAAGACGGAATAATTCTCCTTTTTCTTCATCGGTAATAAAATATGCAAGACCTACATTTTTACCCAATGTGCCATTATGAATCATCCAACAGACACTTCCGGCAATGAGAAAATATGCGTTCGGCAGTTTGGGTGCAATATTTTTAATAATCTGTTGTGCTGCTTCAACATTCGGGGGATGCCCACTAGCCAGAAAAATGATGAGTGGAACGGGAATAATCCTTTCTTTTTTGAACGTTCGTTCTGCATAAACATTTGCATAAAAATCTTCATCCACACCATTCGGAGCAATGCTGATTTTTGATGATTCCACCCCATAAATTTGTGTAAATTTCTGTTTATCTTCATCACACATTGAAAAACAAAGATCACACCGCTGTAAAAGATCCTGTTCAGTCTGTTTTAATCGATCCAGCACAATTTTTTTTAATAACGTATCAGGAAGAATAGAATCTTTTAATCCAAATTCAACATTAAGTGCTTCATAAATAACAATTTGTTTTTGAAGGTATGGTTTTACTGAAGGGTACATATAAGGATGGCATAAAATTACAACATCACATTCCTGGATTTGAGGTTTAATTATTTTTTTTAGTTGAGCGTTATATGATGCGAAAAAAAGCGCAACAAAATCATCAACAGAACCACCCATCAATTTCTTTGCAATCAGGATAATTTTTTTATAAAAAAACGTTTTCGGGACAGAAATTTCCCTAAAATTTTCCGATATTTGTTTTTCCTCAATTATTTGAGAATTCCCTAAACAAACATACGTTATTTGAAATTTGGATGAAATGTTTTTATAAATATTGAATATCCTTACTTTCCCTCCATGAACAATCGGGAAAATTGGAAAATCATTCACAACAAGAATTTTTTTCATTCTAGATTCTCGCAATTTTTTCTGACATATCGTTCACAATAGTGTTCCAATCAAATTTTTCTTCAACAAGTTTGCGCCCATTCTGTTTTAATGACTCTGCAAGATAATTATCCGCGAGCAGTTCATTAATTTTTTTGGGAAACTCCACAAGATCGCAGATTAATACATGCTCACGATCAATTAAATTTAATCCTCTGGCACCCGTAGGTGTTGTAATGGTGGGAATTCCTGCCGAAAGGTACCCTAGGACTTTGATATTTGTTCCGGAACCGCTTATCATTGGATTCAAAGCAATATCAGCAATTTTAAAAATCTCCGTCTTTTCTTTATCACTTATCTGACCGAGTATATACACATTTTTTGAGTTGATAAACGTAGAGATTTGATTCCGTGAATCATTAAAATCAAGATTAAATTTGAGTCCAGATTTAGTATATCCAATTGATTGGATCGCAACCCCTAATATCCTATTTGGATCCGTAAGTTCCTTTTCACAGGTAAGCGATACCAGAGTCTCCTGCTGTGCGGAGAGCAGAATGTCAAGAGTGTTCCATCCATACCCAAGAGAAAAAATCGTTTGAACTGAATCTCCGGATACACGGATTGTCTGACAGTGGGGTGAAAATAATTTTATTGAGAGAGATTCAATGTTTTGCGATACTGTTATTTTTGATTCGGGTTTTGTCCAGACAATCGGTGTGGTATCCCAACATTCAAGGGAGTAAAAACCATCAATAAGACGGATATCCTGAAAATCTCCGAAAAGGGGAATCTCTTTAGGTACACACCGTTCTGTTAATCCCTCTTGATTTGTAAAAAATTGTGAAACATTTCCTGCGATTAAAAATACCACATCTGGCAATAGCGCAGACATTTTGACAATCTGATTTACGGCTTCAATGTTTGGGGGGTGATAACTCCCGATAAATAGACAAATCGGGGGAGTTTTACATCCGGATCTCTGGTAAAAAATTGGATTATATTCCGCAACAGGAATACCATTGGGGACAAGGGAAAATTTTTCCGGATTCGCGTTATAGGTTTGAATCAAACTGTTCTGATCATCGTCAGATACAACAAATATCAAATCGCAGTTTTTCACAAGTTTTTTTTCTATGTTAAAGACATATTTTAATAAAAAAACACCTAAAATAGAATTTGAAAAACCTGGTTTCATCAACTCATATTCGTTATTATACGCATTATACACAATTTTTTTCCCGGTAAAAATACGGGCAGGGGTTGTAAAAAGAAAGGGTGATTCATACATCAGAATATCAAAATTTTTCAATTCATCTTTAAGGATTTTTTTAAAATTTTTGTTAAATCTGCTTTCGATAGAGGTAATAACTGCAGAGCATTCTTTTATCGGGGAACATTTATTCACGATATAATGAAGAAATAGAGAAATATTCGTTTTCGGAATTCGAATTTCTTTGAAACGGGGAGAATGATTTACCGTTTCGACAGTATTTTCCTTATTTGGATACGTAAAACTTACAAGAGTTACATCATAATATTCTGAAAGCCCGTTTAATAGATAAAAAAGTCGTTCCTCACCCCCACTTTTTGGGGGTGTAAATGCAGGATGGAAACTTAAAGCAAGTATAGCATGCATTAATACCCTATTTGTTTAATAATATTTAGAAATAATGAAAGCATTACACATTACATTTCGATACGGAAAAGATATTTGCGGAGGGGCGGAACTTTATTTCAGGCACATTTCTGAGGAACTTTCAAAGCGCGGTGTCGATGTCGATATCTGTACCACGCAATCCCACACACTTACACCATTCATAAAATCGGGAACAGCGTTTGATAATAGTCTTGAAAATGAAACAATTAACAATATTAAAGTTTTTAGATTTCCGGTTAAGCACCAGAACCGGTATCTTTCATTCTTTTTTGAAAAAATAATCCAAAAACAACTGGACAAAGAAGAGTTAGAATCTTCATCTGAAATTCGAAAAATTATTCAAGATTCTTTTTTAGAGAACGGGGGCATTCTTGCTGATGGCTGGAATCAACTGGAACGCTATGGTGATTTTTCTATGCGGTGGACAAAATTCGATGCAGTTTTTATGATTAATGATTCAAACATTTCAAAAATTACTTTTTTATTAAATAATCCAAAAAAGATATTCACGCAAATTGAAGTATCCGCAAATGGGCATTATGAGTGCAGGGATATACAGACAATACATCAATGGGATACCATATCATTTCAACTACCAGACGTTTCAGGTTTGGTTACGGTTAAGGTACATTGCAGGAACGTATGGCATCCGCTCAAGGATTTTCGATCGCTTGGGGTTTCAATTTCTCATATCGAATATGAAACCCCCCCGGGAAAACAAAATGTCGATTTGGAACACGATTACCGGGTTTTTTTGATCAAACAAAAGAAGTACATCCAACTCCTGATGCGCCATGCAAAAACTCGTCCAAAATATTATTCCAGGATGTTTGATTATCTCAGGGGACCGCAGTCTCCGGATATGGAACACTGGTTGGAGAAAAACATTTCAAACTATGATATTGTATTGGCACAGATGTTTCCGTTTAACACAATACATTACTCATTTATTGCGAAAAAATTTAATAAACCCCTCATACTCCTTCCCCTGATGCACGTCGAAGATGAATTTTACCACTGGGGACATTACTATGATATGCTTAAAGAGGCAGATTGTGTTTTTGCGCTTACATCTCATTCAAAAACAGAGGTTTTTGATATTCTTAACGCAAAATGTGTTAACATCGGTGCGGGAATTGAACCGGGAATTTTTTTAAATAGTAACGTCAACGGATCAAGCTTCCGTAAAAAATTCCATCTGGAAACTAAAGAAATAATTTTGACGGTATCCCGAAAGTCATTACAGAAACATTATGACTATCTCATACAATCTATTGATGAAATCCACAATGATCATCCCGATGCGATTTTGGTTATGATCGGTCCGGATGATGATAAAATTCCAATTAACTCAGCAAATGTTATTTATTTAGGAAAAATGAGTGATGAAGATCTTGCCGATGCGTATGATGCATGTGATATCTTTGCAATGATGTCAGACAGCGAGAGTTTTGGCATGGTATTCTGTGAAGCATGGTCCCGAAAGAAACCTGTAATTGGTAACAAAAATTGCGGTGCTGTGGCAACATTAATCGAAGATGGACGGGACGGGCTATTGTGTTTAGATAAACGGGAATTGAATCAGGCCATAATACAATTACTAACGGATAAAAAAATTTCAGTTGAATTAGGAGAAAGAGGGTACCAAAAAGTAATTAAAAATTATACCTGGGATAAGCTCGCGGATCGAATTTTTAATTGTTATAATAAACTTATATCGAGGTAATAATGGTCAATTTAAAGAATTATGCGTTGGTTGATGATTTTTCACACCATAAAGAAGAATTTTCCCGGACATATGAGATCATCAGACAACATACCATATTAGAGAATAAGATGACCCTTAATCTCTGTTCCGGAACCGGCTTGCATACCGGATTTCTGGTTAGAAATGGTGCAAAAGTGATTGGGGTTGATCTCCTGGATTATGAGACGTTATGGGGTGGAAATTTCAAAGAAAAATTACTGGAAATTTTTCAGAATAATGAAGAACCCTTTGATGGTTCAAAATGCCAATTCATCCATATGAATGCAGAGAATCTCTTGTTTAAAGATGAATTGTTCGATTTTGTTTATTGTGTTAACGCCTTTGAACATATTCAGGACCCAAGTAAATCTTTACTTGAAATCTGGAGAGTGTTAAAACCGGGAGGATTTGCATTTATTCAATTTGACCCTCTTTATTATTGTGATACGGGATCTCATATGTTTGATTTTGTTCCGGAACCCTGGGGGCACCTTATTTATTCTAAAGACGAGTATATTCAAAAACTCCGTCTTGCAAATTGTCCCGAAGAAATGATAAACGATTTCAAATCAGGACTTAACCGAAAAAGAAGAAATTATTTTATAAAACTTTTTGCCCTTATGACCGATAAAAAATTAAAAGTATTTGAGAAAAAAGTATCGTATGAATGGTCCGGTGTTGTAAATCCAGAACATTTGCATCATAAAAATTTTGTAGATCTTCAAAAAATGTACTCAAAAGAAGATCTTCTTTTCAGGGGAATGAATGTCTTGTTAAAAAAAGTCTGAAAACAGGTAGTGTACACGAAGTGCTATAAAATCAGCAGCACCTGTACTTGTATTCAGAGAGATCATCTCCCACATCATACATACCGATTACCTGTAACCCATTCCTCATTGATATCAATGAGGAGAGAGACAGCGAATCTTAATAATGACACATCGATCGGGCAATCCCCAAAACCCGTCACCATACTATGAGTTGCACCCAGATAATCAAAGCCATGTCACTCAATTGATAATGGAATGGATATATTTTGTAGAGCAATACCTAAACATCGGGTATCCATGCTGTTATAGGATGCATTGTCAACCGGGCGTTCACATCCCTCTTGATTGATAATATCAAGAGAATTCATCCCTTTGTTTATCTCTATAGGAATAGATAGATTACTATAACTAGGGGCGATAAGGTAAGACCCGATACTCACATTATTTAATGCTATTGAAATGGGTCTCTCTTTTGCAAAGCTAATCGCTGTGAAATTCAGCCACGTAAATCTTGCATTATCCGAGTACACAAGGATGCTCGCATTGTTGCTAATCCAGCGGGAGGGGGTGCCTGCATAGTTTTCAATTCTGTTCCATCCAGTCCCAAGAACCACACCTGTATCGTTTTGCACGGTCTGGTTTTGTCCATAAACAACCAGCGAGTCATCTTCATAGACTTTTGGCAGCAGGGGGTTACATTGAGCAAGATACGATTCGGTCGCCTGCAATTGATCCTCGGACAAATAATTTTTATGTAAAATAATATACCTGATGTTGTAGTAATGTAAAATGGAATTTCCCACATCGGTATCATTTTGATTCACAATATCTTGAGGTACTGACAGATTAAAAGTCAAGTCTCGGATAAATTGTGTGTTTGGTTCAAAATAATATGCAGTTTTGAGAGTCCGTGCAGATTGTCCACCTACGATAGCTTTCCCATGAATTGTCTGATAATAAATAATATTTACTCCGGCAGTATAATTGTCAGTTACGGGAATTTCCAGTAATGCATAATGATCGGGATCCTGCCCGATTTTCTGATAAAATGCTGATGGGTCAATCGGGGATGTAGGATAGGGAACACCCAGGTATTCAAAGAGGATAAATGCACACAGAATGATTACGATAATTATTTTTTTCGTATCATACCTTTTCAGGAGTTCGCTGCAGCCATACCCGGCAAGTACAGCAAATGCCAATGCCGCAACAATGAAAAATCTGCCGGTTGTACGACTGTTCTCAATAAAAGGAACCAGATAGTATAAGATGAGATGGGGGAGGGGCACAGAGATCTTAAACACCGTAAAAACGGTTTCACCATTCACATGGAGAACAGGCCCCATACTCAACAATGAAAAAATTATGGCAATTAATCCCCAGAATCTAGCGGTAATATCCTTTCTGAACACGTATAATCCAAATATCGATAGAAGAAGAACTGTATATCCGATATAGGTTGCATTTTCTGCAGCATTTCCGGTAAAATTTTGATTAACCGGCTCAACCAATCCCCCAAAAACCGGGTGCAAAACCGAAGGTAAAAAGAAACTCATGAGATCTGTTGAATACGTGACTACCTCCGTGGCGTTTGGTTTTAAATAATTACCCTCAGACGATGCAACTTGAATATCAGACATTGTAAGGGGTAGTATAACTGAAAATGCAACTACTCCGATGATCAGATATTTAATAAGAATTGATTTATGGGCTTCAAATTTAAATCCACGATTTGAACTGATGTTAACATAATTTTCATAGATGAACAAAAGTACAATAAAAATTCCCATGAAAACCATGTATTGTGTATCGCTCATTGCAACAAGGATATAGAAAATTCCGGCAAGGATGCAGTTTTTTATTCCACCTTCACGGAACACTTTCATGAAAAAAAGAGCACAAAATGGTATCCACTGGATTGTGGCCGCACCCAGGTGCCCCATTCCATGAAGTAAATGGTAGGGGATAAATGCGAAAATGATCCCTGCAAGGAATGCTGCATAATCATTATGCGTCAAATATCTGACAAGAAGATACGTGCCAAACGCAGCGAGAATAAATGTGAGAAGCCAGAGAAGGGAATAAATAACGTGGATTTGACAGATGGGAAGGAGGACCAGGGTAATTATCTGATTGAATGCTGAAGGAAACGGCGTTACGGGAATACCCGTCGGGTAATAAATCATATTGTTATGGGTCAGCGTTGTAATTTCCGGATGGAAAATTGCGTAATTTGTGTACCAGAGTGTGTCCATCCATTGAAACGCATCCCCGCCCCAACTGGGGATATCTGTCCCAATCGTAAATGCAACCGGATATGTCAGGATTACGGTGAACACAACATACAATAATAGTACTAAGCCGGTCAGTTTCCAGCCAGAAAACATACGTTTAATTTGTGTAAAATCAGGAATTTTCAAGATTATCCTCTTCGGAGTGGCCGTAATTTATAACCAATTATACATAGATGTACGTAAAGTATGATCCGCGAAATAAATAATCTAATCGTACGGTTTGTTGACTTTTCATGATTGCACGTATCCGCCCATATACAAAATATATCGCGCTCATTCTTACTATCATCCTGGTTGCACTCCTTTTAACGCAGGTTTCGCTAAAAGATGTGATCACCACCCTCACACAAATCAATCCGTTGTATTTATTGGCGGGATTTGTGTTATATACCTGCACTTACTTCTTCCGTGCATGGCGCTTTCATGTCCTGCTCAATAATGAAGTTTCCCTTGGAGAGTTGTTCAATATTGAATGCGTGCATAACATGATGAATAACCTGCTTCCGGCACGAACGGGGGAACTGTCGTATGTGTACCTGTTAAAAAAGAAAAACAACCGGACTACCGGAGATGGTCTTGCTACTCTTTTAGTTGCGAGGATTCTTGATTTTATCGGACTTGCGATTATTTTTTTTGTATCGATACTCCTGATAAAGGATGTCCCCGGGATCATAAGGAATGCACTATGGCTTATCGCACTTTTCACCATTGTGGTACTCGTAATTCTGGCTGTGCTGCTCTTTACAGGGAGGGCCGTTCTCGCATTCCTGCAAAAGATTGCTGGAAGATTCCATATCGAAAATAACCGCGTTATAAATTATTTGCTAAAGAAAGGGAATGAAACTGTTGAAAGTCTTGAAAAAATTCAGATTAAAAAAGGGGGATTATTCTTAATAGTTTTATCACTCCTTATCTGGGGTCTGAATTATGTAATGGTGTATCTCCTCATTACAGGGATGAATGTTCAGTTTCCGTTTTTGCTTGTAACGGTAGGTTGCACCTTTATTTTATTAACAACCCTCCTTCCCATACAAGGACTTGGGGGATTTGGAACAACAGAGACGGTCTGGACTCTCGTCTTTGTACCTCTCGGAATGTCTCTTAATGATGCTATCATTTCAGGTTTCTGTTATCATATTATCCTGATATTTTATTTTATAATTCTGGGAATTTACGGCTGGAATAAAACACGTTCTTGATCACTGCCTTTTCATGGCAACCGCTATGATATTTTTTGTAAATATTTTGGTGGTCGTTCTGCCATAAAACAAGAATAACAAACGTAATATGCAGTTTATTACAAAATTCAGGAATTTTGCAATATAATTAAGGGGGTTTCGGGAGAACACATACAGGTCCTGGGGGTAGATCATAATCTGATTAAAACCAGAGATTCGTAAAACCTGGGTCATACTCTCTTCCGTGAACAATAATTCATGGGTGAAATCCATATACCTTGTACTGCTGGCTAATATCGGGTTTGCAGCGTTTGGCACTTTGAGGATCAGCTTTCCCCCCGGGCTGAGCCGTTTATACGCCAGATCAAGAAACTGGAACACTTCGGGCTTTTCGAAGTGTTCAAGTACATCATTCATAATGATTGTATCAAAGAGCTCACTTGTCTCTGCAAGAAAACCGAAGATATCCGCTTGAGTAACGTTAAAATCCCTCTCCCTGCAAAACCGGATATTTTCTTCACAGATGTCAACACCAAGATAGTTATGATATCCTTCCATCTTGAGAAAATTCAGAAAATGCCCCATGCCAGATCCGAGCTCAAGGATACGACTGGCTTTTTGTTGTGGGAGATACGGCAGGTAGTTCTTCTTAAAATATGAATAGTAACGAGAAAACTCCTTTGTATCTCCGGGATGAATATCTTTGAAATGGCTGGAGAGATATGAGTCATAGAGCTGTTTTTTTTCTTTACGATCCAAGGCAGTTCCTCCCACAACAGATAATTGTGATAGTTTATCATTCTCTCGTTATTTAATTGCGGCGAAGATCGGGCGCTCAGTACCATCCCGCATTTCCTAACCCCATTATGGGCTCCCACGTTATGACCACTCGCTATGCTAATTAAGAGGGGGGATAAAGACCTGCCTATCCTCGCTCAAGCACTCTCTCATAGAGGTGGACATACTTCCCGGCAACCCTGCTCCAACCGAACTCACGTTCGACCCGGACCCTCGCCCGCATTGCAAGGTCTCTTTGTAAATCCCGATCATGGAGGAGAGTGAGCAACGCTTCCTGAATTCCCTTTGAATCTTTTTGCCGGACAAGTAACGCAGTATCACCAACAACTTCCGCGCAGCCTGTTGCATCAGAAGTAACGATTGCACACCCCGCAGCCATCGCTTCCATCAGAACCATGGGAAAGTTCTCAGATGACGATGGCAACACAAAGACAGAGGCAGATTCATATTGCCGGATGAGTTGATCTTGTTCGAGATAACCACATAATTTTATTTTATGGCCAAGATTTAGACGTTCAATCTGTCGTTCTAAATATGGCTTGTAGGGACCGTCTCCACATATGGTGTATTCGAACCCTTCAATCCCTGCCATCGCTTCAATGACATACTGTATACCTTTTCTCTCGAAAAGTCTACTTACGGTGAGGATTTTGTTCTCTTTTGTTCGTGGATGATAGGACTCAACTGATAAACCATTTGGAACAATCGCTACCTTTCGTTCACCAAAATTTTTCAGTATTTTCTCTTTGAGATAGATCGAGGGAGACGTTATACAACTGGCCCTGTTCAGTACCATATTTGAAAAAGGTTTGAACAGATGGTGCTGAAACTGAAACCGGTCCGGATTATAGCCCGGAACATCGCTTCCGTGAGTTGTAATAATATAGGGGATTCGTTTGTAATAGAGGCTTGAAACAATTCCCGTGGGAATAATAAAGTGCGTGTGGTTTATATCATAATTATTCTCGTTTAGCAATCCTGGCAAAAAGCGCGCTGCGGAGATAACATATGAAAGCATTTCGTGGGATGTACACATTTCAAGTTTTTTGCGTATACTCTGAACACGGTAAATTTGAACCCCGTGAATGACTTCTTCCCGGGGTAACGTCTTATACCCCATGGTTACGACGTCGACCTCATGCCCCAGATGCACGAGTTCTTCAGCCAGGGATTTTGTAACGGGTGCCGCGCCTCCACCAAGTGGCGGGTACTCGTAATTAAGCATTAAAATTTTCATCAGATAATCTCATCAATCAGATAATTTTTCCGTTCATTCTGACCATAATAAATCCGGAGCAGAATATCGGCAATGATTCCCAACGCAACAAACTGTATCCCAACGACTAACAGCACCAGAGCAACAAGAAACAGCGGTCTGTCGGTGAGCCCGGTCCCAAATAAAATTCGTGATAATCCCAGATACAAGGATAATAGTAAACCAATTCCCCCTATAATCAGACCGGATCCACCAAAAATATGCATTGGTCGAACCGAATACTTTTGCCAGAACGCAATAACAAGAAGATCCAAAAATCCTTTTGTAAGTCGCTTCCAGGTATATTTGCTTTTTCCAAATTCACGCAACCGGTGGTTGGTTTTCACTTCCCCGATACGGTACCCCTTCCAAAGAAGCAAAGCCGGGATATACCGGTGCAATTCTCCGTTTAATTCAATATCTTTGACCGCCTCCTGTTTGTAGACTCGAAGGGTACATCCCGAATCATGAATGGTCTCGCCGGTCAAATATGCCCGAAAAGAATTTGCGAATAGGGAAAATATTTTTTTAAAGAACGGATCTTTTCGATTGTAGCGCCATCCACACACCACATCGTAATCTTCTTTTTCCAGTTTTTCAAGCATTTGTGGGATATCATGGGGATCGTTCTGGAGATCTGCGTCAAGCGTGATGATGATATTCCCCTCAGCCTGATCAAAGCCCGCTTTCATTGCGGCACTTTGTCCAAAATTTTTACGGAATTTTATAATTTTCACATGAGCATCGTGGGCATGTAGTTCTGATAATCTCCGGTATGTCGCATCGGTGGAGCAGTCATCAACAAAAATAATTTTATAGTCACGGTTCAATGTGCAGAGTACGCTTGTCAGTTCTTTGTAGAGGATAGTAACATTTTCCTCTTCATTGTAAGTAGGGATTATCACTGATATGTCGATACCCATTCAATGTACCTCGTTAAACCTTGCTCCAGGGATGTTTTTGGTTTCCATCCGAGTTCTCGTTGAGCTTTTGTGGTGTTTGCATATGTATGTTCAGCATCGCCTTTTTTAGATTCCTTGTACTGTATAATTGATGAGCTTCCCGTTATTTCAATTATTTTTTCTGCCAGTTCCTGAATTGAAACCCTGTGTCCTCCCCCAATATTATACACGCCGTTGCCTTTGACCAGGGATATCAGATTTGCATTGATAATATCATCAATATAGGTAAAATCGCGTGTTTTATCTCCTGTTCCAAATATTGTGAGGGGTTCATTTTTGAGTGCCTGCCGCGTGAAGATATTTATCGCAAGATCTGGTCTCATGCGAGGACCATAGACCGTAAAATATCTCAATGCGACAGATGGCAATCCGTAGAGTTCGGAAAATACTCTGCAATAGTGTTCTGCCATCAACTTAGATACACCATAGGGTGAGACCGGATATGTTGGATGATCTTCATCAAACGGGAGATATTTTACAGTACCGTAAACTGATGATGATGAGGCATAGATAAACCGCTTTATATTTGCCTTTACAGCGGATTCGAGAAGATTCAGTGTCCCGGTTGCATTCACTTCATGGGACTTCAAAGGATTTTCTGTTGATATTGGAACTCCGGCCTGAGCAGCTTCATGAAAAATAACATCAACATCGATGAGAAGTTCATGCAATAATTTTTTGTCCAGAATATCTCCGTGGATTAAGGTAAAACGTTCATTACCCGGAAATGAAGAAATGTTTCGTTCTTTGATTTTCGGATCGTAATAAGGGTCAAAATTATCAAGACAGATTACATCATGTTGTTGATGGAGTAATCGTTCAATAATATGTGAGCCGATGAAACCTGCGCCACCGGTTACGAGATATTTCATATTACTCACTCTTTATGTTTTTCCAACTATAACAAATTCTCGGGTTTTTAGGTGGGTTTGTTAAAAAATTGAGGGATCCTTACTTCAGAATAGAGTGCGATTTGTACCAGATCTATCCCGAAATCAGGTAACAGTTCTCCGGCTTTGTTGTAAATATCGTATATCAACTCCTCCCTGTTCAGCATTGCCACTACTCTCAAACTCTTGCTTAAAGGTTATCAGCCGGGGATTTTTATTCCGCCGAATGTGGGGAATTTTCCACCGCCATACAACTCGCTCTGTTAAAAGGCCGGTTTTCAAATGTATTTTTATTCGGTCCCGTTATTTCGTTGGGTTGTCGCTTAAAAAGACGTAAATTCAGAGCTGGCTGACGGGTTTCACTGGGGGAAGAGTTAATTCCGGAATTGTCGCTGAAACGAGAACAGAAGATCTCAATCTGAAAAAACCCGGGATTGTCTCCACGGTTTTTCGGAACAAAAAAAAGTGATTCTAACTGGGTAAAATTAGTGTTCTGCCCAGCCCTTTGTTGCAACTTTGGGCGTGTCTCCAGTCTTGCCGAATTGGAACTGCTTGTCGGTTGTTGAACTGAAGGTGTAAGCCATGTACCAGTATCCGGTCGAGGGACGGTAAACACCGATCTCTGAGTGACCGGCATTGTTCCAGTCGCCCACGATTGGCGTGTCGCCACTCTTGCCGAACTGTGCCTGGTGGCTAACAGTTGCACTGAAGTCATCATTCAGATACCAGGTTCCGGTCGAGGCACGGAAGACACCAATGCCAGAGGTCCCGGTTACATCCCAGTCTCCGACTACTGGCGTGTCGCCACTCTTGCCGAACTGTGCCTGTTTGTCAGGTGTTGCACTGAAGCTGGTAGTTGCATACCAGGTGCCAGTCGAGGCACGGAAGACACCGACATCAGAATATCCATCAGTGTTGAAGTCACCGACAACAGGTGCGTCGCCGGTCTTCCCGAACTTTACCTGTTTGTCGACGGTTCCATCGAAGTTGTAATTAACATACCATGTGCTTGTGGATGGACGGAAGACACCGATCTCTGAGTGACCGGCCTTATTCCAGTCTCCGACTACTGGCGTGTCGCCGCTCTTGCCGAACGTTACCGTTTTGCCAACGGTTCCATCGCCATTGTAATCGAGATACCAGGTGCCAGTGGATGGACGGAAGACACCAATCTCGGTCTTGCCGGCTCCGTTCCAGTCACCCACTACAGGGATGTCCCCAGTCTTGCCAAATGCTACTGACTTGGTGAGAGTTCCATTGGTATCAGTGAGATACCAGATACCGTTCGAGTTCCGGAATGTACCATATGCTGTGGATACAGTCGGGACTGCAAGATAGGTGTAGGCATTCGTCGAGGTTACAGCACCACCGGTTGTGGTGACTGTGACGTTAACAGCTCCGGCTGCGGTCTGTGCCGGGGTGGTCGCAGTGATTGAAGTAGCGCTGACTACGTTAACATTGGTTGCTGCTACGCTGCCAAAGGTAACTGTTGCTGGTGCGGCAAAGCCTGTCCCAGTGATAGTTACCGGGGTGCCACCAAGAACCGTTCCGTTTACCGGCGAGATGCTGGCAAAGGTCGGGGCTGCTACATAGGTGAAGGTCCCAAATCCAGCGCCATTGGGCGTGTTAACCTGAACGGTAACGGCTCCGGCTACATGAGATGGGGCGGTTGCCGTGATCGTAGTATCGTTAACAAACACCATATTGGTAGCCACTGCACCGCCAAAGGTTACTGTGGTCACACCAGTAAAGCTTGTCCCGGTGATGGTTACATCAGTAGTGCTGTTAGCCATGCCGGCTGCCGGCGAGATACTGGTGATGGTCGGAACTCCAATATAAGTGAATTTAGTGGGACTGGTTGCACTGCCACTGAGTGTGCTGACGGTAACATCAACAGCTCCAGCCGTTGAGGCAGGGCTCCTCGCCTGGATCCAGGTATCGTTAGACATACCAGACCAGTTGGTAGCCGGTATACCGCCAAAGGTTACTAAGGTCACGCCGGTAAGGTTTGTCCCTCTAAGGGTTACCTCGGTACCACCGGAAATCGTGCCGTTCAGCGGTGAGATACTGGTGATAGACGGGCCTGATGCAAAGGTAAAGGCGTCATTTGTAGCGACAAAGCCACCGGTACCTGAGAATGTGGTGATATTAACGGTAGCTTTTCCGGCAACATGCGCCGGAGTGATCGCGGTGATCGAGGTAGCCGTGGAGGTACCAACAATGGTTGCCGCGGTGCTGTTGAAGGTTACGGAGCTTGCGCCGGTAAGGTTTGTCCCGGTGATAGTTACCGTTGTACCGCCATTAACCGTGCCGTTCAGCGGTGAGATTGACGTGAAGGTCGGAGATCCTGCAAAGGTGTACGCATTCTGCTTGGTTATGGCGCCACCAGCTGCATTGACGATAACGTAAACAGTTCCAGCTGAATGTGCAGGGGTTTGCACGGTTAGCTGAGTATCATTGAAAACCGTTAGCGCTGTAGTATTTTGTACATCGCCAAACTTTACCCATGACGTCCCAGTAAATCCTTCCCCGGTAATGTTTACCCATTGGCCACCGTTATCCGAACCCATTGCCGGTGAGACGGTGGTAATGGTCGGGGTTCCCGCGGCATAGGTGAATTTAGCTGTATCGACAGTAGTGCCTGCCGGGGTGGTTACGTTGACATTAACGTCCCCAATTGTACTGCTCGAGGGAACGGTCGCGGTGACCGAAGTACCATCGGAGCTAACTGTCAGTCCTGCGGTTGTGTTCGCCAGGTTACCAAAGTATACTACCTTCGCTGCGGTAAAGTTTTTCCCGGTGATAGTTACCTGGTAACCACCGGCTGTCGAGCCGGTTGTCGGTGAAATGCTGGTGATGTTCGGTAATGGAATATTGTAGGTGAAGTTACCGAAAATATCGGTTGTGTTGCCAGCCATTGTGGTGACATTAACCGGAACCTTAAGGGTGTTGTTCGTCGCCAACCAGTTCGTCCCCGTCGAGAATAGCGGATATGCCGGGCTGGTCACGGTGATCGATGTAGCCGTGGGGGTACCAACAATGGTTGCTGCGGTGTTGTTAAAGTACACTGCACTCGCGGTGGTAAGGTTTGTCCCGGTAATGGTTACCGTAGTACCGCCAAGAACCGTGCCATTGTCTAGCCCGAACCCAGTGTTTGTCGTTGAGACACCGGTAATGTTCGCGAACCCGTAATACTTGAAGACTCCACTGTTGTCTGCCGAGACGCCACCGGGTGTGGTGATATTAACTTTAACCCATCCGGCTACACCGGTCGGGGTAGTCACTTTGACCGAAGTACTAGTAATACTCGTCGGAGTTAACAGTGTCTCGTTAATGTATACCTTCGACGCTCCGGCAAGGTTACCTGTCCCGGTGATGGTTATAACGTCGCCACCTGCAGTCGTGCCGAATGCCGGTGAAACGCCGGTGATCGCCGGGACGTCTTCATAGATAAAGCCAGTTGAGTTAGTTGCACTGCCACCAGGAGTATTGACGATAACACTCACAGTCCCTGCGGCATGAGCCGGGGTGGTCACGGTGATGTTAGAGTTGTCGCCACCAAGTGCGGTTACATTTTGGGTAGTGCCAAAGAGTACCGATGTCGCGCCGGCGAGGTTTGTCCCCGAGATGTTGACCACATCGCCACCGGCTACCTTGCCGTAAGACTGATTGAGTATGGTCACAGTTGGGGCGAGATAATATGTGTAGGCATTGTTCAGGGTTCCAGCGCCATTGGAATTAATGACCTGAACGTTAACGACTCCCGCTCCATGGGCAGGGGTAAACGCGGTGATCGTGGTATCGCTGGTAACATTCACACCGGTAGCCATGTATGCTGCCGTGTCTGATGTTGAATTAAAGTTGATAGTCGTCGTTCCAATGCTCGAAAAGCCAGTCCCGGTGATAGTTACGCTGGTACCACCAAGATTTGTGCCGGCTGTTGGTGAGATGCTGGCAACGGTCACTCCAGCTGCAACTGCAGCTGGAACCACCATCAGCAGGATCATAAGAAGGAAAAATGCCCTAATAGAGGGCTTTGTCAATTTCTCCCCCAATAATCCTTTTACTCTCCAATCCGTTGTGATTAGCGATCTTTTAATAGTCATATAACAACCCTTTCACTTTCATTGGCTTCCAGACGCAATGCACTTCATGACGATCATTATGGTCTTTCAGCACTAGCATCTCATTTTGTGTTACGGGTATTTATACATAACGAAATACTCTCGGTTTAACGCCCTGAAAACCGGCAAAAATGAGCAAGATTACCCCCATCAGGGCCCTCTCGGGACACGACGGGACAAGGGATTTATTTGTATTGCTTTCCCGCCATTGATCCGCCGCGGAAACAGCGGAACACAACATTCATGAACGGGTAGGAACGATCCCTATTTCATATATGAACAATTTGGTATAAAAATGCCGCTGGATTTTTTTATCTGCTGTAGCCCTTTCAGCATTATGTCCATTTTCATGGGAAAACGGGTCCTGAACCAGAAGCTGCCACAAAAGTCCCGGTTGGTAAAAATGCGATATCGCCAGGATATCATTATCAAACCTCTTCGTTCGGTATGGATTTAACTTCGCGCACAGGGATCGCGTTACTTCATACGCGGCCAAAGCACATCAGCCGCAATAAGAAGCGATTGTTTCCCGTGACCCGTATAAGAGCCCATCCGTAGATTTTATGCCAGTTCCGGTACTCCATGTACCCATTTCTCGACCCGGACCCGTATCGCATCATCCTCGTATGATGAGAGCGTCACCCGGTCGCGGGCGAGGTTGATAAAGAACAGTTCGCCACCGGGATCGTGGCATTTCAGGGTCACCGAGAAGAAGTCGGAACCGGGGATGTGCCGGGCCTTCCCGCCATGGGCCGATGTGTTTGCCATGTTGGAGATAACAGCGGCGATACCATACTGGTAGCCATCAATGGAATCATACATATCCAGCCCGTACCCGATCCGTTTCCCCTTTGCGTTCTCATGCACGAATTTCGCAGTGTACATCTCCCGCACCTTTTACCACCTCAAGCGAACCATCCCCACCCGGCCCGGGACCCAAGAGGGGGTACCCCCCATTCATACGAAGGTGGCACCTCCCCACCCCGGGCCATAAAAAGGGGGTGGGGAGGTCAGGCTTTTAAAAAATCGGTCGGGTGGTGAGGTACCTCCTGTTTTTGTGGAGGGGGTACCCCCTTGCCAGAAGAGAGAGTCCGACCCCCTGCGCATCAGCCCGAAAAATTATGTTTTCAGAAGATAACTCCACGCGAAATACGAGCTGCGGAGGTGCAATCAAAAGGGGGGGAGCCCCCCTTATGTGCCCGGCAAGGAAAGAAGGGGGGTCTGGCTTTTAAAGAAGTGGTCGGGGGGAGGGGTACCTCCCGTTTTTCTAGAGACGGGATGTGGCCACCCCGGGCTGGCATGAAGGGGTACCCCCCAGGGGCCTGGAATCATTTCGGAAAATCCCATCAAAAATCCCGTCAAAAATCCAGGCAGGTTCGTGGAGGACGATTTAGAAAAGTACTGATTATGGACACCCGATACGATCTTCTGGAGAGCCACCGGTTGATCCACGAGTCCCTGAACTTATGTTCGCTTATCCCGATCAGAAACAAAAATACATAAACGAATCTTTCGGGCATTACCGAAGAAGAAGCGCCCACGCATTTGATCGGGACAAATATCATCAGAAAAACAAGGTCAAAATAGTATTTCCAATCCTTAAACGAAGGTTCTGATAATCGCCGAATGCAAGAAAATACCGGCTCGAAGTAAGGGAGATTAAAATCAACGTGATTCTCTGTAATCCCTCAAGAATGATCCCAATATTTGTCATTTATATTTACATTATGGGATTCTATAGTTGCTGTTGCACGGTTCGAAAAAAAAATAACCCAATTGTAGAATTCGCATAAAATGGTACGCGTTCTAATAAATTTTCAACGATATTTTAAAGGTCAATTTACACAAATGTAGAATTGAAATGGTCTATGCAACAACCTCTATAGAACCCCCAATATTATTTCTCATGAACTCACGTTCCCGCGACGATTACCGGGAATAGGCTCTCATCGGTACCGCTATTAGAATTTTGATTCGTGAGTGGATGATACGATTAAGTTCTCTTACGCAAAGATTATTTCAAGACTTTACGACCATCGGCATTCTTCAAAAGCCATATATTTTTCTCGGCAAACAACCCACTATTAAAAGATCAGGGGGAGGAACGTCAACTATGGATGATCCAGAACTACATGGAGACGAGATGATTCTTATCCGTACTCCGGGAGTCCGTGTAAAATCGATTCCATTTGAAGCAATTCTCACCAACAAACGAATTATCCTCGTTGACAGGAAAAAAAACCTTTTGCCCCCAAAAGAGATACCACTTGCCACGATCCAGGCCATAGAAGTCGGAGAGAATGCGATCCGAGACTCGTTAATCACGCTTGCCGTGGTCACAAAGACCAAAGGGACAAAGCAGATGGTGCTGACATTCTCCCGCGAAAGTGGTGGAAACCGGGCAAAAGAATGCAACGAATGGGTTCAATTGATAAAGGAGAATAAAACACCCTATCCCGAACGGGTTATCCGTAAGGTTATTCCCGCTCCCGACCCGACAGAAAATGCCGGCCCGGTCTCCCCAAAAAGATTTGAGATTGTCGGATCCCCGTTACCGCCGACGCCCGATGCACGGTACGAGCAGCCTGCAAAACCACAGCCGGTTAAAAGAGTAGAAGCACATCCGGAAGTATCATGGCAGGCCCCTGCCCCTGTACCGTCTCCTGCACCGGCTCCCGCACCAACATCCGATTCGATACTCGGTATCTATTGTACCCGATGCGGTGCGAGGGTAACGGAGGATTCCGGTTTCTGCAACAAGTGCGGCTCCCGTATTATACGCCCGACAGAAATACCTCAGGTTCCGGTCGTCAAACCCACACCCGCTGCATATGTGCAGACGGCAAAAACAGAGTGGCCAATTGATCAGGAGCGCGCGTACAGTGAACCCCCTGTCGAACGCCCATCCGTAACAGTTCCCCGGGATTCCCAGCGTACAGCCCCGCGGGAACCGGTTCCAGTACCGGAACAACCAGCGGTAGCCCCTGAACCAGTGCAGCCGCAAAAAAGATTCATATCCCGGCTCGATTCTCCCGAGGATAATTTCCCGCCATCGCGTGCTCCCGGGTTAATGCCCCCCGCAAATCCCCGGAGCAGAAAGAAACTGGTTTTAGCCGTGGTTATCGTTATTATCATCATTATAGCGGTTGTGGCAGTCGTCGTTTTCCTGCCAAATCAGGGATCCCCCGGGAGCATCCTGCCAGCGTTCAACAGTTCAGGAAATTCAACAACGGCAACACCACCAGCGATGATAAACCAGGCAGCATCTATCATGACATCGGTGACAGAGAAGGTCACGATATCCCCGAGCTGATCATTACCGGGAACGTAATGGTTGTCCGGTATGAGATCCCCCTCAATAAAAAACCGGAATGGGAGGGAGGGGGCAATCTCCCCGGTTTGTACTTGATGGGGGTACTCCTCATGACCCGGTTTTTTTCGTGGCGCTGGTTCTCTATTTAGATAAGCCTCCCGGGATTGCCTTTAAATGAACAGGGAATTTTTAGCCAGCATGGGCTCCGTGCCTGCTTTTGGGGTGTTTACCTGCATCTGCCAGTCACTCCTCTTCATGGAGAAACAGTATGATGTGAAAAGAGTTCCTGAAACCCTATATCTCCGGCGGTACCAAACGACCGATCATTCCCGGCCTGAAGATCTCCCGGCACCAGTCCCGGGATATTTTTCACGCTTGAAAAATCCTCATACCGTGTCACGTGTTTGACATTCCAACCTCTGTGCCATGGACAAATGATAGAACTCCAAAGAGAGCCATAAATTGATCGGGAATACGCTCAACTCCTCTTCTCGTATTCTGATCGAAAAAAAAGGTGATTCTGACCGGTATCTTTACGCCCAGTGTCCCGCTACTGGCGAGTCCCCGCTCTTCCCGAACTTTACCGTTTTGTCGACCGTTCCATCGAAGTTATAATCCAGATACCAGGTGCCCGTCGAGGGTCGGAATACACCGATCTCTGAGTTCCCGGCTCCATTCCAGTCACCGGCAACCGCCAGATCCCCGCTCTTCCCGAACTTTACCGTTTTGTCGACCGTTCCGTCGAAGTTATAATCAAGATACCAGTACCCGGTCGAGGGTCGGAACACGCCGATCTCTGAGTTTCCGGCTCCGTTCCAGTCCCCGGCAACCGCCGGGTCACCACTCTTCCCGAACTTTACCGTTTTGTCAACCGTTCCGTCGAAATTATAATCCAGATACCAGTACCCGGTCGATGAACGGAACACGCCGATCTCTGAGTTTCCGGCTCCGTTCCAGTCCCCGGCAACCGCCAGGTCCCCGCTCTTCCCGAACTTTGCCGTTTTGTCAACCGTTCCGTCGAAATTATAATCCAGATACCAGTATCCGGTCGATGAACGGAACACGCCGATCTCTGAGTTCCCGGCTCCGTTCCAGTCCCCGGCAACCGCTGTGTCCCCGTTCTTCCCAAACTTTACCTGTTTGTCAACCGTTCCGTCGAAGTTATAATCCAGGTACCAGATGCCCGTCGAGGGTCGGAATACACCGATAGTAGCCACGCTGTGATCTGCCAGAGTAGTGGTGTATCCCTTAACGCACACATTCGCATTCGTAACCGCACTCGTCATATCGGTCCATGTCGAACCATCGGGGCTGATGTAACTCTGGCCGGCAGATGCAGTCGCATGACTTGAGTACCCTTCAAGGGGATATTCAACAGGAATCGGCCAATTATATCCCGGTGTCGTCACCAAAACAACAATGGAAAATTTCTGTCCCGATGAAAGGGCGACTGCCGGCACCGTCACCGTACGATATCCCGGTGATGAAAGTGTCCCGGACGTCTGTGCTGCATATCCTGATGTGTTGACCGGCCCGCTGTTGGGATCGAGATAAATGCTCACCGTGTATGCGGTGTTGGTAGTCGGGGTAAAGAACTCGACGGCCTTGAGGGTCTCAGTTGAGTTGGACGTGAAAACATTTGCATAATAGGCACTTGTTTTACTATATCCAACACTATCAACCCTGCCCAGGGGATCGTAACTGTATTCTTGGTTGTAATCGGATGTCGATTCGCCGGTAAACGCTGCGCAATAATTACCGACAGTCAGATCATAATACGAGATATAGAAATACCCCTCGTCCCCAAATGCCGTACCCCATGAATTTTTCACAATAAACGCACCGTCACCGGGAGGCTGGGTTACAAAGTTGGTCCTGCTGTAGGTGTCATCCCATCCGACAAGGGTAATAAGATGATTGGTAGCGGCAGTTCCTGAATTATAGAATGCAGTAGTCGAGGGATTGTAATAGGAATCATCCCAATAGATACCCGCCGCCACAGCACCCCACGTAGTCAGGGCATATTTTATATTGTCGTTATCGGTTGAGCTGGCCCGTTCAGGCAGGAAATACACATTCTGAACGTGTTTAACCGGGGACAGGCCACCGGGGGATATCCCGGAGACATCATTGTAGGGATCATCTGATTCCCTGACCGGGCCGCTCCACCGGGTAAAGTATGCCGCGGACATATAGGAATTACCTCCTCCGTCCCAATTCCGGTCAAATCCATCCGTATAGGTGCTGGCAAGGGTATTTTTAAGATTATTTTCTGAAAAATCCCAGGATTCATTCGTAAGGAAAGACGACTCAAGCGAGGCGACCGATGCAAATGCCCAGCATGCACCAGCTTTACCCTGATCTTTTACCGAAGTGACTTTCCCAAGCGCCTTTAGATCATAAGAGGCAGGATAGGTACCCCGGTTGCTCTGGATTCCGTTATCCGGCCCGATATGCTGGCCGGCAGTATATGCGAGCGATACCGGAGACGGGATAGAGCCCTCCACAAATACATGTGTGGATCCATTATTCAGAACAACTGACGCCATCGTCCGTGTCGTGGATTTTAGTTTTGAGCGGTTCAGGTACTCCGCAAATTCGGGATTTTCCGGGGCGACAAATAATCCACCGGACAAAGCTTTGCCGGTTATCTGATCCGAACCGATGGCGGATGCATCCCTCGAAGAGGCAGATGTTGAGATTTGCACGGGGGTATCATTTTGCGTTATTGTGAATGATGAGGTAGTTTCCACGAGGGTTAATGCGGTTGGCGTCGCGGTTATTGATTCTGATGCCATTTGTACTGTAGTCACATTTACCGGTATACTTGATGGAGAAAACGCAGTCACGGGATCCTGAACGGCAATTGTTGTCACGGAACTGGAGTCAGCACATACTCCAGCCCCGAACAGCACAGTCACCATCAGAAAAAGAACGAGACTTGCATAGATCCTGGGAGACAGAGGGGGAAGGATCATAATGGCATATCATTTTTTTTTAGAAATATAAAGGTTGCCCAATGATTCCCCTTCCGAGGATCGCACACTGATATCACGTCCTTGTAAAGATGCAGGAACTCTTTTTAAAAAACGGGAGAATGTGCCCGGGTCTTAAAAACACCGGGAAAAATCCCGACAGTTCCCCTCACATATGCAGCAAATACGGCAGCATGATCAGCGATATCAATGCCACGATCATCACGTAGCTGACCGCCCCGACCACGTATCCCGAATATTTTATGAGCCCGCGCCGGTCAAGGATCCGGTCGACACCCTCCTTGAAGATGTAGCCGCCATCCAGCGGAACCATCGGGATCGCGTTGAAGATCCCCACGTTGATATTGATCCACGCACACCAGAAGAGGAGGTGGATCAGTTCCCAGAACCCGACAAAGGGAGCCTGGTAATACGAAGTATCCGGTGTATCGAACGCGAGAATGCGGAGGTACTGGGATCCATCACCACTGGCAAAGGGAACTATCAAAAATTGCAGGAATCCAATCGGTGACAGCATCGTTCCGACTGCGGTCTTTACGGCTACACCATCGTAATACTGGACCCCCATGAAACCGCTCGTCTGGTTGTTGCTGTAATCCGTCGGCCACGCGGCAAGCGTAAGTTTGTAATCCGATGCAATCCCGTCTTTTGCCGTCGTCAGGGTGACCGCATCCCCCGGTTTTGTGGTGTTGAGGATTGCGGACACATCAGCCCGGGTGGCAACCGGTTCCCCGTTGATCGCCGTCACCACCGAACCCTGCGGCACGCTCGCGTTATCCGCAGGATATCCTTTGTAAATCCCGTGAATCGCCGGCTGGGTTGCCGGCACTACCATACCAAACACCAGGATCAACAGCACAAAGCAGGAGAAACCAACGACAAGGTTATTGGTGATCCCGGCGCCGAACATCCGCACCTTGGGCATCCCTTTTTTCTGTTCGAGTTCCGCATCGTCAGGCTCGACAAAAAATCCGATCGGGATCACCGCGATGAGCACGCCCATTCCTTTGACCTTGATGTCCTCTACCCTGCAGAGGATTGCATGCCCGAACTCGTGAACCACAATGGTGATAATAAACGCAAGCCAGACTGCAAACGTTGAGGGAACATAATCGTTGATCCCGGGAAGCAGGAGGATATTCTGGGGCTCGTAAATCCCGGTTGGCTCAGGCCTGAGCATCAGCGTGTACCGGACCGAGAGAAAAACCATGACTGTGATAAAAACTGAAACGATGATGACCGCGATGACACCGATCGTCCCGTAGATCCGGAAAAATGTGCGCAGTGCGGTAAATTTATCGAAAAATTTGACCCGGTTGGTCTTTATTGCCATGATCGGGCCGTAGAAAATAATATGATCGGCCCAGATTTTTCGGGAATGAATATAATACGCTGCGATGGCGTAGATGGCCACAAGGGCAATCAGGATAAGGATCCAGTCCATCCATATCTGTTGGACTGGGGAACCACATAAAGGAATGGTGGCGTAAAAAGATTCACAACGGTGGCTCCATATAACCAGAGATACGCCAACCTGATTCACTCTGGAATTTTCAAAAAAACAATAAAACGGGTGCGATAACTCCCCGCCTCAGGGCCTTTTCTGGAGGCCCTGCGGGAAGAGTTTTTTAGTATTTTTTTGTTGCCGACCCGCCGCAGGGGCGCCCCTTTTTGGTGCGACGGCACTCAATCGCAAATGAGAGAAGAGAGGTACCCCCATATTTCATTCGAAAATTTCGGAAAAATTGGACAGATACTGGTTTTCTCCAGAACAAAAACCGCAAATACTCCCGATCTAGATAAATGCAGACAGGCTGCTCTGGGATTTTTTCCCCATCATCGTACTCACTGTCTTCCAGCTCTTCCGGGCAATCGGTGGGGGGGATTTGTGCTGGTCAATATATGCGGAGAGGTACGCGATGGTGATCGGATCGGACGGGTACCCGCTGCCAATCTTACCATATTTTTTTGCGAGTTTTGTAATTTCACGGTCCCGGGTGACTTTTGCGATGATACTTGCAGCAGAAACGATCGGATAGGTATCATCCGCGTGGTGCTCCGATACGATTTCGCACGCGATGTCGAGATGGCTTTTTACCGTTTCCGCATACCTGAACGGGTTGACATCGCACGCGTCAACATACGCAGTATCAGGGGCAAGTTTCTTGATCACCTGTGCGTGTGCCCGGGCAACACAGGCATTCATGGTCATCTCGCGCCGGATGGCGTCAATCTCCTCTGCGGGAATGATAACCGTAGCAACCCGGCACCGTTTTTTTATGAGGGGAAAAAGCAATTCTCGTTCTGCCGGTGTGAGCTTCTTTGAATCCTTCACACCAAGATCACAAAAGATATCTGCGGATCGCGCCCCCACCGCAGCGACCACCATTGGCCCCAGCACCGATCCTTTCCCGGCTTCGTCAACCCCGCAGATCACAAAAGTAAGGTTTATGCGCAAATTATTTCAATGGCGATGATGGTAACCGGTAATCATGTATATTATCATCGTGGGGCTTGGCGGCATCGGACGCAGCCTTGTCAAACAGGCGGTCGAACATGGCAACAACGTTGTCGTTATCGACCATGAAGAAGCCCGGTGCAGCGAGATTTTGGAGCACTACGATATCCTTGCAATCACCGGCAACGCTACCGACAAGTCCACGCTTGAAGAGGCAGGTATCGACCGGACCGATGCGTTTGTTGCCACGACAAGCGACGATGCGGTCAACCTCATGACCTGCTGGCTTGCAAAACGCTTCCATGTGCCAAACGTAGTTGCAATCGTCAACCAGACGGCCCACTCGGATTTTTTCAAGGAAGTTGGTGTCCGGATCAGCGAGAACCCGGACGATCTCGTGGCATCGCGTCTCTATTACTGGACCGAGAACCCCAAGCTCCAGCAGCTCGCCTCGATCCCGGGCGGCAGCATCTTTGAGATCGTGGCAGAGGAAAATGCCCCCATCGTCGGCCACGAGATACGGGAACTTAAAGTAAAGGACTTTGTCTTTATCGCCATACGCAGGGAGGGCGGCACGCTGATTATCCCCAGCGGAAACGTGCGGATCCAGCCTGGCGATATCTTCACGGTCTTTACCAAAAAAGAGGCAGAGGATGACTGCCTGCGGCTCTTAAACAAACAGTTAAAAAAATCAGCGTAGTGAGGCGGCAAGCGCCCCGAGCTCCACGAGAAGTTTTGGATTGGCCTTCAACAACTCTTTTACTAAGGTGAGTGTGGAGAACTCCTTTAAATCCAACTTTGAAACAGAGTGGACGATCGTGTTGAGTTTCTCGTCTGACTGCTTGATTAAATATTCCTTGATGAGGTAGTTACGCTCGATTCCTTTGCCCATCTTTGAGGCACGCCATGCCTTGTCGTAGGCCATGAGCGCTTTTTTGGAGACATCGCCTTTCGCAATGCAGTCAGCCGCTACTTCTGCTGCGAGTTTCCCCGTATACATCGCATTGTAGATGCCGCCTCCCGTAAGCGGATCGACAACCCGTGCCGCATCACCGGCAAGGATCAGGCCATCGGCAACCGTGCATTCCAACGGGCGGCAGACCGAAACCCCGCCGACAATGCATTCGATCGTCTTTCCATGCGGGAATTTCTGCTTCACGAACCGATCGAGGTAATCCTTTGCCCGGTGCCCCTTGCCGCTCTTTTTCCCGGAGATACCGATACCGACATTTGCGATTCTCTTGCCTTTCGGGAACACCCAGAGATATCCTTCAGGTGCGACTTCGTTACCCAGGTAGAAAACCGTGGCGCTTGGATTGATATCGATATCTGCCATGACGTACTGGACAGAACTCATGATCTCCCGGACCGGCACTGTCGTATCGATACCGCACCATTTGCCAAATTTCGACTCGACGCCGTCTGCTGCAATGACGACATCTGCATTGACCTTGGTGACATTCCCGCAGGACTCAAGCTGCGCACCCTTTATCCGGCCGTCATTCATAATCGGCGCGGCTGCACGTGTCTTGACAAAGACATCAGCCCCGGCATCTGCCGCCTGCCAGACCAGCGCACGGTCAAACACCTTGCGATCAAGGATATATCCGACTTTTGAACCGGCCATGGAGGACTCTAAAGACATCTCAAAACCGTCAGGGGCGACAATAACGGCACCGCTCATATCCGCAGAGATCCAGCGCGGGTCCGGTTCAATAAACTCGGACAGGGATTCCTTCCCGATCCCTTCCGCACAGCGGACCGGAGCGCCAATTGCCGGGCGTTTCTCGACAAGGCAGGCAGAGAGTCCTTTTTCTGCCGACGTCTTTGCGGCAAGGGCCCCGGCCGGGCCACCGCCTATGATCAAAACATTGTAATTATTTTTCATGCACGACCTCCAGTGCACCAAGCGGACAGACCTTGGCGCAGATACCGCAGCTCGTACAGTTTTCTTCAACAGAAAGGTATGCGTCGATCAGTTCAAGTGCACCTTCGGGGCAGACTGACACACAGCATCCACAATACCCGCAGATATCCCTGTGTACGTTGAGCATTCATGAATATGTTGGAGGCCGGTTTCATTAATCTTTACGGCTTAAAAAACCGGGCATGCGGATCGTTTCCGGTTCTGCTTCCCATAAGAGGGGATACTCCGTTTCAAAACGGAATGGACATCTCCCCCATCATCTTTTTTAATCCGGATTAAAAGCAAAAAAAGTGGAATGAAGTTCCCTGTAAACAAGGTACAGGATCCGGTTTATTCCAATAGCATGGAGATTAGGGAATTAAGGAAAATGTGCCGTACTTCCCACCGCCGCCCGGGTGCAGGGTGACGCGATTTTCCCGGAGGGCTCCAATGGCGGATGCAACTTTCGGGTGGAGCGCCCGGATCTCGGAAACCGGAACGGTGATAAGCACATCGATCTCGTTTCCGAACGCTGCGATGAACGCTGCGTAGATTGCACGGCATTTTTTCGTACCTGGTGACGAGACCCCTTCCACAGTCTGGATGATCTGCCCGAGCGGGACGAGGTGAAGGTACGGCGGGCGCGATCCGGGAGTGCCACGTGAAAGTTCCCGGGCACGGTCGTACACGCCCTTCTTGATCAGGCCGCCATCGGCCGGGCAACGCCATTTGTGCTGCTGTGCCTGTTCGAGAGTATACTGGGTAAAGCAGCGGACGCAGGCAGTGCGGTTGTATTTCCCTTCCTCCGGGAAAAAGCCGGCATTTGCCTCGATGGCGCCGTGCCGGATACTATCCAGCACGCCCCGTACAGAGAGTTTCCCGAGAAGCCGGATCCGGTTAAACTCGCGGCCGATTTTTTCCGGTTGCGGGCTGTGGGCATCCGAGTTTGAGAGGAACGGAACGCCGGCGAGCTCCGGAATGCCCGCACCATACGAACTGTCAGCAGATAGCCCCAGCTCAAGGAGATCGATCTTCTCGCTGCCATAACAACCGGCGACCGAATCATGGTACGCAAAGAGCGCAGTCCACGGTGTGAACGCATGGGCCGGGCCGATAAGGACCCCGACCTCGTGTGCCATCTTTGCAATTTCTTCTCCTGAAAGATACACATGCGGGCGCCCATTCGTGCTGATACTTTTACTGTGGGGTTTGAGCAGCTCGCGGAGCTGGGTAAACTGCCCGAAATCCTCGGCAAGGATCAGGTGGTGGACCCGGTGCTCATCCTCAACCTCACCGGTCGGGACAACACAGATACCAGCCTCGTTTGAAAGAAACGGTTCCCATTCTTTCTGCCAGGCCGGGTGCAGGGCATCACCGGTGCCAAGGACATGGAGTCCCTTTGTTACAGAGACAGATAACAGGTTTTCAGGATGCATCGCTCCCGATACTGCCATGGAGTACGGGGAGTGGATGTGCAAATCGGTATTTGCAAGCATGGGTACCTTCCTGATTGCATCTTTTAAGGATATAAGGGATCAGGGAATCCGGCTTGCCGTGAATTCCGGCGGGCTTCCTTTAAAACAAAAAAGACTGCCAGATTTGAGAGCGGGCAGTTACCCAATGTAACTGAGTTCTTCGTCCCGCTGCATCTTCTCGCTTTCAAGAAGGCCCTGAACGACTTTCTCCATTTCAGCTGCGCGGTCGTTAAGCTGGGTCGGATCAACCGGCACTGCGATGAGTTTTGAGAGAACCGAAAGCACGCCTGCCGCACTCATCGGGTCAACAATGTATCCGCTCGTCTCGCCCATCAGGCAGACTGCATCGATTCCCCGCATGCCACCCATGCCGAGGAGAAGCCCTGCGGCGCCAATAATACCGCCGCCCGGTTCTTCGCGGTCAAACGTCACGCCCGCCGCCTCGATCTCCGTTTTTAATTCCTCGCGGTTGGCGGCACCCAGAACCCGGGGTGCATTGACCAGGTGCCCGACACCGAACCCCCCCAGCGTGTAAATCCGTTTTACCCCGAGTTCGACCGCCATATCGAGATACGCATCGGCCATGCGATAGTGTCCCTCGTTTGAGGTGCTCTGGAAATCCCCCACAAGGAAAACAACGTGCCGGTCCTCTGCCTTGTATAGGTAAATCTCGTTTCGCGGCAGCCGGGCAACGCCGTTTTCCTCGATGATTACCTGAGGGGGCAGGTAAATCGAGTGGATCTCTCCGATCTTTTCTGCGCCCAGCATGTGGATCATGTACTCGGCAACAAGTTTTCCCACCTGCCCGATGCCGGGCAGCCCCCCGATAAGGACAGGATTAGTGAGATTTTTATCCGTAAATGTATCGAGATACCGGATGCTGATGTCATCGATCATATATCAGCCTCCTGTTTTGCAATCCTGCGGTATTTACCAAAACGGTCCTGTACCGAAAATCGTGCAGGGTGGGCACTTGATGTCGGCCCGCCGCACACGGGACATAAAAGAGAAAGGGTATAGGTATTGTCTACACCGCAGCGACGGATTTTCCCGTTCATTGACTCTTCCCGGACTTGGGTTTTTTGATGAGTTTGCCTTCGCCGCCGGATTTTTCAAGAACTGCGATTGCGGCATTGGCAGATTTCTCAAGCGCTTTTTCCGCTTTCTTGTAATCGGATGCTGTTACTTTGATACGGTATGCGGGAGCACCCAGGTACAGCAAATCGATATCTGCCCCGGCAGTTTTTGATTCGCTCGCCTTTTTTAAGGCAGTCCGTATGACCATCACGCCATCGGGTTCTGCAGACATGAGCTCCAACTGGCCGGTCACCTCGACTCTGGGGATCTTGACATTTTCGTGGGCGATATGCACCAGCGCTTCGCTCGCTTTTTTTGAGAGCCCCAGTTTTTTGACCGTCGCATCGCTGTCGGTGACGATATCCTCGAACACCGCGTACAACTCGCCGTATTTATCGAAGATTACATTTTCTATTTCCACGGCAGGTTCGCCGGATTTCTCTGCGACAAAGCCGATCCACTTGCGCGCCTTGGACTCATTTTTCCACTCGCGGATCTTTTCGCGGCGCTGGTGCTCGTTGACATCCTTTTTGGAAAGATCGATGTGACCCCGGGTCCGGTCGACATTGAGGACCTTACAGACAATCTTCTGGCCCTCCCGGATGTGGTCACGGATATACTTGATCCAGCCGGTTGCAATTTCAGAGATGGGGATGAGCCCCTGCCTGCCACCGTACTCGTCAAGCGATACGAATGCAACGAAATCCTTGACGTTTTCTACGGTGCAGACTACCAGTTCTGATTCCTGTGGCCACTCCCTGTCTCTTTCCGGCATGAGCTGGCTCACTTGAACTCTGAGACGATCTCAGCCTTTAAAGTCGCCTTTCCGCCCGTCGGGGTCGCAAGATCGCGTCCGCAGACAACACACTTGACGGTCGTGCTCGCCTTGGAGAAGACCGTCTGTTCATTATCGCAGTCCGGGCACTTTACTTTTAAAAAGCTGCTCCGGTTTGCCCGTGCTTCACGTACCATATTACCTCACTCCGTCAACTCAAACTTGGCAACCCGGTATCCTTTTCTCAGGTGTGCTTTTCCGCAGGTTGTGCAGCGGTACCGGACGTTGATCTTCTTTGTGGGCTTGTCGCCACCGGGGACCTTTGAGAATTTTCCCATGTTGCCCACTTTGCCTCTGCGTGCCTTCTGGCGGTCGATCCAGTGGAGGCCGGTCGTCTTGCTTTTCTTGACCTTCTCCACTTCGTGGATCTGGTGACTCCTGCAAAAAGGACAGTAAGTTTTGAATTTCACTGGCATCTTCATGATGTTTTCACCGAATGTGCTCTAATATTGAATCCCAGTATTATTTACTAAGGTTCATATTTAAGATATGGGTGCCGTCGGCAGTACAAAGTATTGCCGTCGTCCCGGTTTTTTAGTAATTCTCATCGTGGCGAAGAGTGTAAAGTTTTAGTGCCGGGATCATAAAAAGATTAGGATGGTGAGGATCTCCCCGGCTCCAGATGAGATACGACATCAGGAAAAAGCGGCCTCCCGGAAACTACGGTGCAACAGAGACCCATAAAAAGATCCCGGTTATTTGCATGAGGGGAGGGGAAGCGCGACGACAATGTTCCGGTCGCTTAAGACGGAGGCATTCCTCTCGGGAAGGGTCACGATATCGCCTTTTAAGAGAGTGTAGATCCTCCCGTCAACACCCATAAACGAATCCATATCCCCGAGCACCCGCACGAGCATATACGGAGGGGTGAGGGACGGCGCATCGGTTGAGGGGGCCGGGGATGACGGCACCGGTCCTTCCGTGGCCGGAGAGATTTCCTCGTATACTGCATCCCCGTCATCCTCCAGGGTATCCACACCGGCAGGAACCACCGGGGGAACCGGCACGAGCGGCTGCTTGGTATTGTGGAGCAGGATTCCCTGGCATTCCTCAAGACCTGCTGCAACCCGGTCAAACATCTCACGCTCGGAGGGGATCATCCGTTTGACCTCTTCCCGGTCATAGTAGTTGCCCTCCGCATGCATGAGGGCAAGGGCAAGGATCTTGCGCGAGCGGATGGCGAAGAGCTCGTGCATGGTCTCCTTGATCGCGATGGTCTCTTCTATGAGTGCACGTGCCTCATCGGACAGCGGATCTTCGATCGCATAGACTTTCTTTAAGAGTGCTGCGATCTCCGCGTGGGTGTGGTCGAAGATGTCCGGGGCTATCTGGAGGAGTTTGCCGGTTTCGCGCTCTGATAGCAGGATGCTGCGCAGATCATCAAATCCCATGGCAGGTACCCGAAGGTGATTACTCTTTTATGCAATTTCCGCGATGCCGCGGCAGCAGAGGAAGACTGCCACAGCCTCAGGTACTGTAGAGATCCCTTTTTGGATCTGATAAGTGCTTCCAAGCATCGGCATGGCAAGCGGGAACCGCGAGTCCACTTTGACCTCACGGGTTGAAAAGACCACGGCATCCACGAGAGGGTCAAACCCGGGAAGGTCACGCACCTCAAGAGGCTGTACCCGCATCCCGCTGCCGCCGTGCAGGGAGGTCGGCATCCGGATCAGGCGTTTTATGTCGGTCGTGACCGGCTCATCCGCAAGCGCTGCCCGGTCGTTTAACCGCTTCCGGAACTCCCCTTCGGTTTCGTGCACGATCGTTTTTATGACCCGGTCCTTGAGGATCACCGGATCGATCTGCCCGCCTCCTTTGAGACCAGCGATCATCTCCATCCGCCTTTTTAAAAGCCCGGCCGCAAATTCCTTGCCCACGCCATCCAGCGCGGTGAGATATACCATTGCGTCTTCCTCGCTCTGGCTGCCCAGCCACGTGAGGTACTCGATGAGCGCCTCGCGGAACCGGGCCGGCCACCCGGACGAGGAGGATGGACCTGATGGCAGGACCGCAGGATCGAGCCCGATACCGCAGATGTAGTCGACCATTTCCCGGCGCTCGGCGCTCCCCCACCCGCGGAAGGCGAGATCCTTCACGTGCACATGGTATCCCCGCCCACCTGAAAAGACCAGTTCGATCTGTTTTGGATCGATCCCCAGTTCTCCGGTGAGCATGGCCAGCAGTTTTTCCGTCTCGGTCTTGACCCGGGCAAGCATCTGGTCGTAGGGCCCTTTGACGATATGATCGGCATCAAGGTCGAAGATCAGGTCGGCCCCGCACCAGCCCTTCTCGGCCATGGTGGGTGCATCCGGTTTCTCGTAATAGGCGCTTGAATAATAGAGATGGGAGGGCACGAGGTTTTTGATATAATCGAAGAGCTCCAAACGATCGGTAAAGCCGATGTGCCGGCGCATCCGCATCTCGGCAGCGCCGGGATTAAAGAGGACAAAACCCCATTCCCGCTGCTCAAGCGAGGACGGGGAGACCAGTATTGCTTTCCGGTAATACTCGGTAAACCGCTGCCGCACAAACTCCGTGGTCGCCGGGTTCATGACATCTCCTTTACCATATAGGGGCCTCTGCGTTCATATCCCTGTCTCCGGTAATAGGGCCGGACGCCGATACCGCTCATGATCGCGACGCGCTCAAAGCCTGCGGCTTTTGCGATCTCCTCGGCACGGGAAAGGAGTACCCGCCCGAAGCTCCGGTGCTGCCATTCTTCGGACTCTGCCGCATCAAGCCCAACCGGGACGAGACTCCCGTAGACATGGAGCTCGCGGACGAGCGCGGCGCCATGAAGCTCGGGGCGGAACTCCGAGGACGGGAACCGGAGCCGGGCAAACCCGATGAGGGAGTCACCTGAGACCGCGGAGATGAAATGTTCGGTCCCGCCGCAGCACTCGTACTGTGTCACCCGTATTTCCGATTCCACGACAGAGGGGAGACGGCCGATCTCCCGGCACCGGATGCAGCGGCAGTGCCGGCCCTGCGCGGCAAGACGGTTCTGGGCCAGCTGCCGGAAGTTGGAGTGCTTTGAGCCGGCCACGATCAGTTTTGCCGGGATGTCGCGCTGCACCCGCGAGAGCCGGGTGTATTCCGGGATGAGCGATTTCGCGTAGGCGATGAGATCGATGAGCTGATCCTCTTCGTAGGGGGCATACTTTTTTCGCTCCCAGAGTTCCTCGATCTCGGAGCCGGGCGTGACAAGCGTCGGGTAGATCTTTAAAAAATCCGGTTTGAACCGGGGATCGGAGAAGATCGTCTCGAACATCTCCTTGTCCGCGGCAATGGTCGAATGCGGGAGGTTGGGCATCATGTGAAACCCGACCTTGATCCCGGCATCCCGGAGGAGCCGGTTGGCCTCCACCGTATCGGCTACCGTGCAGCCCCGGCGGTTGAATGCGAGGATCTCATCGTTGACGTGCTGGACGCCCAGTTCCACCTTCGTGACCCCGAGGTCAAGCATCCGGTTGATGTGCTCTTTTTTGCACCAGTCCGGCCGGGTCTCAAACGTAATTGCAATACACCGGACATCCGAGGTCTCGTTTGCCGCCTCGACTTCTGCGACAGAAGGCACTGCTGCTGCCCGGGTGTCGCCGGGATAGACGTTCATCGCCTCGATGCACCGGGCGACAAACTCGTTCTGGTATTCCACGGGACGGGCGGTCATCGTCCCGCCCATCACGATCAGTTCCACTTTTTCGACCCGGTGGCCCAGCGTCTCGAACTGCCCGAGCCGGGCGTGGACCTGCGCGAACGGATCGTAGTTGTGCTCCCGGGCCCGCTTTGCTGCCGGCTCTTCCCCGGTATAACTCTGCGGCGACCCGAACGGGTGCGCCGGCCCACCCGGGCAGGGCAGGCATTTGCCGTGCGGGCAGGGATACGGCGACGTCATCACCGCAACCGGTGCGACGCCCGAGAGGGTACGGGTGGGCTTGACAAGAAGGATCCTGCGCAGGGTCTCCCGCTCAACCGGAGTCGCAGCCGCGAGGATTGCAGAATTTTTTGGAACTGCCGTAAGCCGGTACTTCCGGCAGATATCAATTTTTACGGCAATAATCCCGCTGTCACCAGGAGGCAGGGAGAGGATGCGGGAGATGATCTCCCGTAATGCCAGTGCCTCATCCATAACAGTTAATGTTCGACTGCGACCTGTTGAGTCGGTGCTGTTGCAGTCTCAGGAGAATAGTTCACCACATGCACTGCATGGTGTCCGTTGATATGGGCAACAATCTCTTCACCCAGCGTGAGAAGAGCATCCTTATGGGCTTTTTTATCTTTATGTATATGAACCGGTGATATTTCGAGAGTGTTATAGCGTTCAGTTTCGATTTCCTCATTCGTAGTGTTCTCGTAATACTTCTTGATATGTACCATCAGCATATGCAGATGCAGTAACTCTTCCTTTTGCACACTATCGCCTTCTCTCTGAAAAGTTATTTTTTCTGTGCGACAGATATACCTTACTGGTGAAATTTATAAGAGAAAACATTCACCCAAGGGGATTATTGGCGGGACTCGCAATTGGGGACGCGTTGGGTGCGCCTTTGGAAGGATCTGCCCAGCCTGAAGCGTGGGTGACAAATATGCGGCCCGGAGGACGCCATTTCCGGAAGGCCGGCCAGTACACGGACGACACGCTGCAGGCACTCGCGGTCACGGAATCGCTCCTCACATGCAGGAGTTTTAACTCATCGGACCTTGTATTGCGATTGCTTTCCGGGTACAAAAATCGCCCGGAATGGTACGGCCCGACCTCTTCTGCATTCTTTACGTTTGTACGCTCCGGCATCCCACCGCAGCGTGCCGCATGGCTCGTGCACCGGCGCCATAATGGGAGCAGGAGCAACGGGAGCGTGATGCGGGGATTTCCCCTCGGGATCTTTTACTCCGCAGATCGGGTGTACGAGGTAAGCATTGCGTGCTCCCGGCTTACTCATTTTGATCCGGTCGCGGCCCACTGCTCAGCGTGGCTCAACATGATGGCAAGCGATCTGTGCCGGGGGGTTTCACGCAGGCAGGCGTTCGTCCACGCCCGCTCGCGGTGCCGGGATCCGGAAGTGCTGGATAAACTCGGGAGTTACGAGCGCTACCAGCCCGAGCCCTCGCTTGACGCGGTACTCTGCTCACACGCGGCACTCTCCTGTTTTATGAATGCCCGTACGTTCGGGAACGCGGTACTCTCAGCCATCAATCTCGGGGGAGATGCGGATACTGTGGGTGCCTGCTGCGGGGCGCTTGCCGGGGCATACTGGGGACTTGACGCTGTGCCGGAGCGTTGGAGCCGGGTGGTCGAAGGATACGAAGATTTAATCCGGATTGCAGGAGCGTTGTGGGAGATAAGAGAGGATAGCGGATAACATAAGTACACTGCCCGACCCCCTGCCACCCCTCCTGCCATTTTTACACACAATTTGCATGTCCATCCATGATACAGGCCTCGCATTTTTACGTCGCTATTCTTCCTGAAAACCGGGTTACAGATTCCATCAACTCCACCAGGGTTTGTGCGGCCGTTTTTTAATTTGTACCCATCTGACCCCCTCCATCACGCCCCAAAAAAGAAGATCTTTTCAGGGCAATTTTACGATGATAAACAGGGGAAATTTTCAAGAAAAAATGCATGGGGGGGGTCAGTGGGGGAATTTTTGCTGGATAGGCTGCAGATCTACTGATATCGTACGAGACTCCCGTGATCGTTCCACATCGCGACAAATATCAACAGATTATATTACGCAATGGTATCCGGCACGTTCGAGAGTATTATTCCGGAGATTCCACTTCCTGATGATGAGGTGCATGTGGCGTATCACGACAACATGACAAAAGAGGGACCGGGCGCGGAAATATCAGAACGATCAATAAAAAAGGTATCACGTTGGTTTAATCTCAACCAGCTTCAGGGCCCGGCCTTTCCCGCAGATTTCGGAAGCGTTGCCCAGTACATCGGCAACCACATATTTTTCGCCTTCGACCACTCCGTCCGGCCGGCATAACGGGTAACTTCTGCACTCCGCCTTGTTGCAGGAGAACTCAATCTTTATCTTGGAGTTGACAATCGCCATGTCAGCACTGATAAGCATGGTGACAGGAGCATCCATCACCTCAACAGCGGTTGCCCCGTTGAAGTGAATGGCGCACTCGTGATGGGTACTCCGGACCGTGACAATCCGGTACCGGTGGCCCTTGTTTAAGTTGTGGCACGCCTTTTTGACCTTACAGGTTCCGCACTCGGGAGTCTCTCCCTCGTAGATAAACTCCACGCCGGGTTTTGCCAGCACCGTCCCGACAAGCGTCACTTTGGTTTTTGTATCTGCCATGGCAAAATCCCTCCACTTCATTTTGTTATTACACCGGTTTATTCTGAATAGAGCATCTGCACGAGTTTCTCCGCAGATTCTCTGGTGATCCCCATATCAAAGATTGTAAAGCGTTCCGGGCGGATAGTCTTTGCCATCAGGAGCGCCTCGACTGCGACCTCATCGCTGATCCCGAGATCGGCCGGGGTGGTCGGGGCGCCAATCGTCTTCAGCGAGGCCCGGATCCCCCGCCAGTCGCCGCCGTGCAGGTACATCGAGATGATGGTACCGATCCCGCAGCTCTCCCCGTGCAGCGCCTTTCCCGGGGCAAGCCGGTCAAGGGCGTGGGAGAACTTATGCTCCCCGCCGCTTGCCGGCCGGGACGACCCGGCAATGCTCATCGCAACGCCGCTTGACACGAGGGCCTTTGTGACAAACCACGCCGACTGCTCCTGGTGGGGTTTGATGAGATCGGCATTTTTGACGAGGATCTCTGCGGTCATTTTGGAGAGCGCGATCGCATACTCGCTCATCGGCTCGCCCTTGATCCGGTGGGCCAGTTCCCAGTCGAGGATTGCGGTGTAATTGGAGATTACATCCGCACACCCGGCCGCGAGAAGACGGTGCGGGGCGGCAGCGATGATACCGGTATCCGCGATGATGGCTAGAGGCGGATGTGCCTCAAGGGAGACATTGCCCTCCCCGGTCGGCACCGAGGCCCGGGCAGACGCGATGCCGTCATGGGATGCCGCGGTCGGGACGGAGACAAACTGCCGGTCGATATTGTACGATACGATCTTTGCGGTATCGATCACCCGGCCGCCCCCGACTCCTACGACAAAATCCATGCCCTGCGCCGCGTGCTCTGCCTCATGGATAATCTTCGGGCTGATCTCTTCTGCAATGAAAACTTTTACCGTCCCTGTACGGGAAAGGTACTCCTGAACAGTTTTTCCTGCACGTTCCATGGTGCTCTTGCCGGAGATCAGGAGGGCAGACCTGCCGAGTTTGAGGTCTTCGCAGACCGGGGTGATCTGGTTAAGGACGTCGTGACCTATCACCACATCCCGGGGTAACTGCATCCACTTGGACTTGTCAAAGACCTTCTCTCTGAGTAATTTTATAGTATCCGGGCTCATCGGTATAATGAATGATTAGTGATTTCATATACAAATACTACATCGATCCCGTCAAGTACGGCGAGCCCTATAATATTGTCGAGACGCTCACCTAC
>Ga0172381_10000186_pt1 | contig 75483 bp, 68 predicted proteins | sample Leawel6488metaG_FD_119754 | JGI IMG/M metagenome (GOLD analysis project Ga0172381, IMG submission 119754) | Leachate microbial communities from a municipal landfill in Southern Ontario, Canada - Leachate well 64-88 metaG | ecosystem: Engineered > Solid waste > Landfill > Unclassified | place... | reverse complement strand
GAATCTTTTGCGAAAGCAAAAGTTCAACGAGAGTAAGATTAAAAACGCTCTATCCAGCCGGAGATACAAAAACAAATTCATAATAATGCGCTCGTAGCTCAGCTGGCCTGTTGAATCTTTTGCCAAAGCAAAAGTTCAACGAGAGTAAGATTAAAAACGCTCTATCCAGCCGGAGATACAAAAACAAATTCATAATAATGCGCTCGTAGCTCAGCTGGATAGAGCGTTTGGCTACGAACCAAAAGGTCGGGGGTTCGAATCCCTTCGAGCGTATTTAAAAATCTAGGTGAAATATCCTGGATTTTTTTTGCTTACGCTCAGGGTCCGAACCCGATATGTTGCTCTTGCCGGTCGCAACATACGGGGTTAGCTTCACTTCGTTCTCGCATACTGCCTCGTAAGGCTCAGTTTTCGCCTACGATTCAGTAGATTCCCTTCGAGCGTATTTAAAAATCTAGGTGAAATATCCTGGATTTTTTTTACTTACACTCAGGGTATTTTTTATGCAAGTTGAAGCCTGTCGTCTGTAGATTGTATGATAAAGATAATCATGTATAATAAAAACCATTCAAATTGATGGACTGAAGCCCATCCTACCTAATAATTTTTTGTAATAATCCCTGCTACTTTTTCCTACGGGCTGCCCTAAATTCTGCTATTGACCTTTCAACACTGCTCTCAAGGTGTTCAGCATTCACTATTTCTTTAAATTTACTAACTTGTCTTTCAATATAATCTTTAATATTTCTTCCTGTGTATATTTGGCCTTCATCTATTTTATAAGTAATCCCTTCTTTATCAAGCATTCTAATGATAGCCGCCCTTTTCTGCGGGGTTTTAAAAGGGTATATTGCCGTAAAATTTACCTGACTTTGAGGTTGTATTTGCATGTTAATCATCCGCCACATCAACTATTACTCTGTTAAGTTATACATGTCGCGTGAATAAAAAAAGTTGCTACCCTGAGGATGCAAATTTATAATTCTTAACAATTATAAACTTTTTGTATCAATATTCTTCCAAAATAGTGCTGTCATCGTCATCTTTCAATGATGACAAATCATCACTGTATGTTGAATCAAAGTCCTCAGGAAGCATTTCCGGTTCCGGCCAGATGGTTTCTTCATCAAATCTGCATGCGTTCAGGTTATAAGCCCCTGCAAAATCGGAGTTTGTCAAATCAGATTCCTGAAAAACACCGCCTGCCATATCTGCATCGGTAAAATTGCAATAATTAACTGTTGCATAGCTGTAATTTACTCCGGTCAAAAGTGCTTCCGTAAAATCACTTTCTACAACGGTTGCCCTTGTGAACTCTGCTGCCGTCAAATCTGCACCGCTAAAATTCATTAATGATAAGTGAGAATCCGCAAAAGAACTTGCATTTAAGTCCGCATCGGAAAAATCTATGTTATTTAATGTTAAATATGAAAAATCCGTTTCGCTCAAATCAACATCTTTTTGACTTGCTTTCCATTCATTAAATTTTTGGGGCGATTTTTTAATTAAATTGTATAATTCCTCTTTCGTATAGTCGCTCATTTTGCCTTTCTCCTTTTACTTGTCTTATATCACGATTAGGATTGTCATCCGCTATCGAATTTTTGCCGGTTGCGGTATGATTTCTACCTATACTATCTTATTTTTCAATGCCTTCAGTGCAGCCTGCAGTCTGTCGTCAACTTCGAGTTTCTGTAAAATGCTTGCTACATGGGCTTTTGTGGTATTTATACTTACGAAAAGTTCTTTTGCTATCTCATTATTGCTATAACCTTCCGTGATTAATTTTAGAATTTGAGTTTCTCTTGATGTTAAATTATACTCGCCTTTCACAAGATCACCGGTAATATTAGAATTCACCGCTGCCTTCAAAACCACATGTGCAATGGTCGGGTCAAACCATGAAGCTCCATCCAAAACGGAATGAACGACCTCAACAAGCCTTGAAGGATTAATTTCCTTTGAACAATAGGCATTTGCACCCGCTTTTAAGCTGTCCAAAACCTCTTTTTCGTCATCATGAGAAGTTAGAATTATAATTTTTACATCTTTATTTTTGACACGAATTTTTTTTGTAGCCTCAATTCCGTTCATATTAGGAAGCCCCAAATCCATTATGATTAAGTCAATTTTATTATTATTGACAATATCAATGGCTTTTGCGGCATGTTCGGCCTCAAATACCGCTCCTATAAACTCCACTCCTTCGAACGTGGTTTTTAGCCCAAACCTCGTAAGCTCATGATCTTCTACTATTAAAATATTGCTTTTCACTATATACTGTCCTGTTCCAACTTGTTGGTTTCATTGTTTAATATAACATCCAGAGCCTTTTGTGCATCCTTGAAGTCCGCATTAAGTTTTAAACACTTCTTGAAGTTATATTTTGCCTGATTAATATCACCCGAATTATTATTTACCAGTCCTTGATAATAATAATATCTAAAATCATTTTCGTCAATATAAAAAGCATTTGACAAATATTTTTGTGCTATGCCGTAATTTCCCTTATCAATTTCTGTCCTTGCAAGTTCAACCCAACCGTCTTCAAACAAGGGATTGACCGCCAAAGATTTTTTTAAATATACGGTTTCTTTGTCTTTGTCCAAAAGAGCTGCGTTGTAATACGCTTCCCAACTGTCCGAATGTGTTTTAAGTACCTTCGTGTAAATTTCTTTCGCCTTTTTTACATTTGAAAGTTTCTGGTAAGCTTGTGCCTCTTTAACCAGAGGTTTGTAGGATTTTTTATCAAGGGAAGCTGCTCTTTTGTAATATTCCAGTGCTTTTTTATAATCTTTATCTCTGTAACTTAAATCTCCCAAAGTAACAAGAGTTTGGGGGTTATTTCTGTTAATTCTGTAAGCTTTTTTTGCGGTATCGGAGGCTTTTTCAAATTCATCCATATCGAAATACACCTCACTCATTAAAGCATATATAACTCCGCTATTGGCCTTTTTCTTTGAAGCGAGAGCTGATTGCAGTGTTCTGATTGACTTTGAGTTATCATTTTCAAGGTAATAATAATATCCTAAATGATAGTCTTTTTCCCATTCATTTTTCTTAATTTTGTGTAAAATAAACTGTTCCAAAGATTTTATTTTTCTTTCATATTCGTAAGAATATAAATTTTGTTTTTTGAGATTTTCGACGGTTTTTATGGCTTCTGCCGGATTATCGTTTTCTGCAAGAATTTCCGCTTTGAGCTTTTGATAATTAAGATTTGTCGGATTTTGAATTACAGCCAAATTTATGTATTCATTTGCCCTTGAAAAGAAATTTGATTTGTACGAGCCGAGTGCCACGAGATAATTTGCGTAATCAGAAGTTGACAAAAGTGACTCGTTTTTCAGCAATTCGTTAGTTGCCTCGGAACTTTGATTGTTATATAAAATATTTGAATAAATTTCCGCCAAAAACAGTTCATCTTCAAGTTTTAGTTTTCTTCTCGGATAATAAAATCTTCTCATAGCATCTATTGAGATGCTTGATATATCCTGATCTTTTACTTTTAAGCTTGCGAGGTTTGCGAGGTCAAAAAATCCTAAATCGGCCATTTTGTTTGCCAGAGAAATATAAACAAAATCATTCTGGTCTGCATTATCTATCAGGTTTTTAAAATCCTCCCAGGATGCTCTTATATTGCATTGTACAAACCTGTCGGTAGCATTTACAAAATGATATGGCGTATCATTTTCGTTAAGATTAACGGCTTTGGGCCTATACAGGCTCTGATCCAAATCGATAACGATTTCTTTCTGCACCCTGCTGCTTCTGTCAGGGTTTATCGTTTTTATTGGAGAGAATGCGTCTTCTTGAGCAAAACAATGATTTGCTTCACAAAAGCATAGTATAGAAAAAATGATAACGTTTGCAAGTCTTTTTTCCAGCATTAATCCTTATTTTCCTTATCTGATTTGGCCATATAATAAAGTTGAAATAAATCTATAAAGTTTTTCTCTTCATCGGTCAAATCCTCCTGTGCCTTCTGTGTTAAGAGGTTATGCAAATCCATCAGCGAATATTTTTCAAGGATTGCCTGATGCTCCGGCTCTAAAACAAGCTTGTTTTCTGTCAAAAACACACTGATAACTTTGTCGGATGATACGGATAGAAAACAGTCTACGAGTTTTTTGTCAAAATGTGTACCCGAATCTTTCAAGAGAATATCAATAACATTGATTATAGGCATTTTATCACGGTAGTGTCTTTTGGATGTTATCGCATCAAATACGTCAGAAACCGCCAAAATCCTACCGCCAAAACAAATTTCTTCGCCCTTAAGTTTTCTGTAATATCCCGTACCATTGTATTTTTCGTGATGAGAGCAGGCAATTTCGGTCACGAGCTTAAAATCGTCAGACATGTGTATTTTTTCAAGTATATTATGAGTTATCTCAACATGTTCCTGAATATGTTTGTATTCTTCATCGGTTAATTTCCCCTCTTTTTGCAAGACAGAATCTCGTATCCCGATTTTTCCTATATCATGCAAAGTTGCAGCTTTTTCGATAATTTCAATAGATTTTTCGTCCATATCCAGATTGCGTGCGATAAGCCCCGAATACAGCCTGACTCTACCGGAATGACCTGCTGTAATCTTATCTCTGGCGTCAATAGAAGCGGCGAGAGTATCTATAAAGCTTTCAAAAATCTGCTTTTGTTCAATGAACATTTCCTGCTGCTTTTTAAATAACTGTGCATTTTCAAGTGCAATCCCCGCACTTGAGCCGATTGCGACAAGCAAATCCTCATCTTCTTCGGTAAAAAATCCGTTTAGTTTATTCAAAACCTGAAACGCACCGATTATTTCCTGATTAAGATTTTTTATGGGCATACATAATATTGTTTTTGTTATGTATCCGGTTTGAAGATCTATTTCTTTATTAAATCTATCATCCAAATATGCGTTTTTAATGTTAATCGTTTCGCCGGTCTTAACAACATGCCCCGCAAGTCCCTTATCTCCGGGAAACCTTATTTCCTGACTATCCATCCCCAGTGCTACTTTTGACCAGAGTTCATTACTTTTTTTATCATAAAGAAAAACACTGCACCTGTCCGCCTGAATTGCGGATTTGGTTTCTTCTGCAATAACTTTAAGCAGTACATCAATGTTTGTTTCGGCCGCAACAGTCTGGCCTATCCTTAATAAAGCGATGAGCGGGTCTCTCTTAGCCAAAGGTGCCTTCTCGTCTTGCAGCTGCTGTATGCGTTCCTTTATAAACTTGTCAAGGTTATATTCATCCTCTATATTCGCATATTTGCTTGCGTTTTCATAATGCAGCATAGCTGTATCAAAGTTTTTTTCGGCAAAATCAATATCCGCAAGTGCAAATTCGTTTATCAGCTTGGCACTTACATTGTTGGAATAATTGGCCAAATATGTACCGTCATTAACATATGTTAACGCCCTCAGGTACTTGGATTTATCCTTAAAATATTCCACAAGTCCTCTGAGGCTCAGGCAAATTGAAATCCTTTCGGGAGCTTTTTCCTGCTGAAAAAGTTTTTGAGCATCGGCGACAGAGCATGCACATCCTTCGTAATTCTTGTTAAGCAATTGCCCGATTGCTACTCCAATAAGGGTGTTACCCCCTCTTATAACTTCATTTTCCAGATTTTGCTTAATATTCATCCAAAAACCTTAACAAACTTTCCTACATATACTACTTTATTGTACAATATTTTTGATAATAATACAAAAATATATAATATTTGATAAAGAAATTAACATAGTGAGGCAAAAATGAACAAAATTACAATACTGATACCGATTTTTAATGAAGTAAATACGTTAAGAATTATTTTACAAAAAGTTGAAGAGGCAAGCTTTTGCGGGTTAGAAAAGGAAATTATTTTAATCGATGACTTCTCAACCGACGGCACAAGAGAAATTTTAAAAGAACTTGAAAATAAATATAAAGTTTTTTATCATGACAAAAATCAGGGAAAGGGTGCGGCTCTTCGAACAGGATTTGAACATGTGACAGGCGATATCGTGATAATTCAGGATGCCGATTTGGAATATGAACCGGCAGATTACGAACCTTTAATTAAGCTTATTTTGGATGACAAGGCAGATGTGGCCTACGGGTCAAGGTTATCCGGCGGAAAACCGTCACGTTCGTTTATGTTCACGCACCTTTTGGGCAACAAACTCCTTACTTTGATGACAAATATTTTGTACAACACAACTCTGACCGATATGGAAACTTGTTACAAAGCGTTTAAAACGGAATTTATAAAAGGTATTGAAATCAAGTCGAACAGGTTTGACTTTGAACCTGAAATTACGGCAAAAGTTTTAAAGAGAGGGGCCAGACTGTACGAACTCCCGATATCTTACTACGGCAGAGAGTACGAAGAAGGCAAAAAAATCACATGGAAAGACGGTTTCCACGCCATTCTGGCACTTATAAAGTTCAGATTTGTCGATTAATTAGATATAATGAGAAAAAGTTTTTATTGCCCATCCCGCTTTTTCGCTTAATATTTTTAATGCTCCCTGACCGGCAGTTCAACCCCTCTAGTCTCTCCCTTTTGTTCATGTTACAATTTGATAAGTAATTGGCGAGGAAAAAATTATTATGTTGAAATTATTATTAAAATTATTAGGTAATCCAAATGAGAAAAAAGTTAAAAGTATAATGGGGATTATTGACCATATAAACGCTCTTGAGCCTGAATTTGCGAAAATGACAGATGCCCAATTGAAGGAGAAAACAGATGAATTCAGGTCAATTTTGGCCCAGAGAAAAACTTCTGAAGATTTTTTGCAAGACAGAGCCTTAGAAAAAGAAGCAATGGACAAAATTCTTCCCGAAGCCTTTGCCACTGTGCGTGAAGTCGGTAAAAGGGTTCTTGAAATGCGTCACTTTGACGTGCAGCTGGTCGGCGGATATTTTCTGCACAATGGCCACATCGCAGAGATGAGGACAGGGGAAGGAAAAACCCTCGTAGCGACACTTCCTGCTTATTTAAATGCACTTACCGGCAAGGGTGTCCACATAGTAACCGTAAACGATTACCTCGCAAAGCGTGACAGCGAATGGATGGGGAAAATTTTTAAATTTTTGGGGCTTTCCGTCGGGGTGATTTTATCGGGTTCCCGCAGTGAAAATGATTTTGAACAAAAAAAAGCCGCTTACGCCTGCGATATAACTTACGGAACGAACAACGAATTCGGATTTGACTATCTTCGTGACAATATGGCCGGAAGTCTTGAACTGCTTGTCCAACGGCCTTATAACTATGCAATAATCGACGAAGTTGACAGCATCTTGATTGATGAGGCAAGAACGCCTTTGATTATAAGCGGACGGCTTGAAAAATCAGCCGAAACTTATTACACAATGGCAAAAATCGCCCCTCAGCTTAAAAAAGATTTGGATTACGAGATTGATGAAAAAAACAAGAACATAATTTTAACAGAAGAAGGAATTGACAAAGCCCAAGAACTTGTCGGAGTTGATGATTTGTTTGACATTTCAACCCAGTACGCCCATCATCTTCTTCAGGCTTTAAAGGCAAAAGAATTATTCACACGTGACACGGATTATGTTGTAAAAAACGGCGAAGTTATTATTGTAGACGAATTCACAGGCCGCTTGATGGATGGAAGACGCTGGTCTGACGGACTTCATCAGGCTGTTGAGGCGAAGGAAAATGTCAAAATTCAAGACGAAACCCAAACGCTTGCAAGCATTACCTTCCAAAATTTATTCAGGCTTTATCCTAAATTAGCCGGCATGACAGGTACGGCAATGACCGAAGAAGCCGAGTTTGGGAAAATTTATAACCTTGAAGTTACTTCAATTCCGACAAATAAAATTGATATCAGGAAGGACTATGCGGATATTATTTATAAAACGGAAAAACAGAAATATATTTCAGTTGTAGACGATATTATTGAGATGAATAAGCTTTCCCGTCCGGTTTTGGTCGGTACAATCAGTATTGAAAAATCCGAATATATTTCCGATTTACTCAAAAAACGGGGTGTTAAACATAATGTTTTGAACGCAAAGCACCATGAGAAAGAAGCTTACATAATTGCTCAGGCCGGCCGTGCGGGAGCAGTAACAATTGCGACGAATATGGCAGGACGCGGTACGGACATCCTATTAGGCGGTAATGCTGAATATCTGGCGAAAGAAGAGCTTGAAAATCAGGGAATTACAGTTGAATCAGAAAACTATGAACAAAATAAAGATGAAATTCTCAAGCAGTCAAGGGAGTTAACCGAACTTGAGCATAAAAGGGTTGTTGAAGCGGGAGGCCTGCACGTTATCGGGACGGAAAGACACGAATCCCGACGTATTGATAACCAGCTTAGAGGCCGTGCTGCAAGACAGGGCGACCCCGGATCTACGAGATTTTTCTTATCTCTGGAAGATAATTTGATGAGAATTTTCGGCGGAGAAAAAATCTTTTCGCTCATGGAAGCACTTAACGTTGACGAAGCCATGGCGATTGAATCCCCGATTATTTCAAGACAAATTCAATCGGCACAGAAAAAAGTCGAAACTTACCACTTTGATATAAGAAAAAACGTGCTTGAATACGATGACGTTATGAATATTCAAAGAGAAAAATTCTATTCTCAACGCAGACGGGTATTGAGAGGGGAAAAGCTTAACGAAAATATTCTCTACATGCTTGAGCAGGAAATCGACAGACTTTTAAAAAGCTGTATTTCTCCTGAAATGCATCCGGAAGAATACGTTTATGATGATTTGCAAACAATGGTAAAAGAACTTCATTCCATAATTCCTCAGCTGTCTGATTTCTCGGTTTCGGATATTCAAGGACTTAAATACGATGTGATTTACGAAAAAATTAAGGAAAAGGCAAATCAGGCGTATCAGGAACACGAAAGAGAAATTATAAAATTCTATAATGAGATTATTTCAAAATACGAGGATAATCCGGCTCCTCAAAGTGCGTTTACGAGCGTTAATGTTATGAGGAACATAGAAAAAGATGTTCTGCTCCGTGTAATTGACAACAAGTGGATTGACCATTTGCACAATATTGATATTTTAAGAGACGGTATAGGACTTCGTGCTTACGGACAAAAAGACCCGCTGATTGAATACAAAAAAGAAGCGTACGATTTGTTCAACAAAATGATGTTTGAAATCCAGGGTGAAACCGTGAAGCACTTATTCAGAACCAAATTTGGAGTTCAGATTGTGAATATGCAGGATGAAAATGTAATCGAAACAGATTTGGCGAGGGCAGCAGAACAATTCCATCCGAATGAAGAAGCAGAAGACGCTATAAGAAATTTACAGCGACCCGAAACCCATCAAAAAATAGGCAGAAACGACCCATGCCCTTGCGGAAGCGGTAAAAAATACAAACACTGCTGCGGGAAGTAGCCAAAATAATGAAAAGCATGTTATTATAAATTTATGAGGAATAAATTTGTAATCCACTCGAAATATTCGGCTGCGGGGGATCAGCCAAAGGCGATTGAGAAGCTTGTTGATGGGCTTAACAAAGGTGATGACGCCCAAACTTTGCTTGGGATTACGGGTTCGGGCAAAACTTTTACTATCGCGAACGTTATTGAGCAAATCCAAAAACCGGCTTTAATTATTGCCCACAACAAAACTCTGGCGGCTCAGCTTTACAATGAATTTAAGGAACTTTTTCCCGACAATGCGGTTGAATATTTTATAAGTTATTATGATTATTATCAACCCGAGGCTTATATCCCCAGAACCGACACCTACATAGAAAAATCGGCCTCAATCAACGAAGAAATTGACAGATTAAGGCACAACACCACCAGAAGTTTATATGAAAGAAACGACGTCATAATTGTTGCTTCCGTAAGCTGTATTTACGGACTCGGGCTGCCCGAAAATTATTTCAAAGGTGCAATTACAGTGTCGGTTGGCGATACTTTGTCCAGAGAAGATTTCCTACGCCACCTTGTCAGCGTTCAATATTCAAGAAACGATTTGGTGCTTGAACGCTCAACTTTTAGGGCAAGGGGCGATATCGTCGAAATCATGCCGTCTTATGAAAAAATTATCACCCGAATTTATTTCTTCGGGGATGAAATAGAAAAAATTGTCAGAATAGATAATGTTACGGGAGAAATTCTCGAAAAAACCGAAACAACCACTATTTACCCTGCCGTCCATTATCTTTCTTATGATGAAAACGTTGAGGAAACGATTGAACTTATCAGGCAGGAGCTTAAAAGCCGTCTGGCGGAATTAAATTCCCAAAACAAGCTCGTTGAAGCTCAAAGACTTGAACAAAGGGTTAATTACGACATTGAAATGATTAAAGAAATGGGGTACTGTTCCGGAATCGAAAATTATTCCAGAATTATTGAACGCCGTCCGGTCGGTTCTTCTCCCGCAACACTTTTGGACTATTTTCAGGAAGATTTTTTAACGGTAATTGACGAGTCGCACGTTACATTGCCGCAATTGAGAGGCATGTACAGAGGTGATACAGCACGAAAGGAAACGCTTGTTGAATATGGATTCAGATTGCCTTGTGCAAAGGATAACAGACCGTTGAAGGAAAAAGAATTTTTCAAAAAAGTTAACCAAAAAATTTATGTTTCCGCGACTCCGGCCGAATTTGAGAGAACAACTTCACAGCAGCTTGTTGAACAAATAATAAGGCCGACGGGACTTGTTGATCCGCAAATTTCAGTCCGCCCGATTGAGACCCAAATTCCTAATTTAATAAAAGAAATTTCTCTGAGGGCCGAAAAAAATGAACGGGTTTTGATTACAACATTGACAAAAAAAATGGCAGAAGACCTTTGCGACTATTTTTTGCAGCAGGGCGTCAAGGTAAGGTATTTGCACAGTGAAATTCTATCGCTTGAAAGAATTGAAATTCTGAGGGATTTGAGGTTGGGGGAATTCGATGTGCTTATCGGCGTAAATTTGCTCAGAGAAGGGCTTGATATTCCTGAAGTTTCGCTCGTTGCAATTATGGATGCCGATAAAGAAGGATTTTTGCGTTCTGAAACAAGCCTAATTCAAACAATCGGGCGTGCTTCCAGAAATTCTTGCGGGGCAGTGATTATGTATGCGGATAAAATTACGGATTCTATGAAAAGGGCCATTGATGAAACCAACCGCAGACGGGAAATTCAGATTGCACATAACAAAAAATACGGCATTATTCCTCAAACAATCAAAAAAACAATAGAAAATAATTTGCTATCCCTTGTTGAAGGTTATAGAAATTTTGAAGATATTGTCGCAGAAGAAATGATTGACTTGGGAATTGATGAGAAAGATTTACCAAAATTAATCGAGAAACTTGAAAAAGACATGCACAAATCTGCAAAAATTCTCGACTTTGAACGTGCGGCACAAATTCGTGACCAGTTAAAGAAGTTAAGAGAAATGATTCCCTAAATGAAGCTGCCGCAAAGAAAAGAAAAAACCGGCTAGTCTTTGTTCTTTTTATAGTTCAAAATCTCGTAATGGACCTGCCCCAGATAATGTCCTATTGCCGCGATATTAAAAGCCAGAACAAAAGCCCAAAAATAATCAAAAACAGGGCCAAATCCGAATAAAACAAGCAATACATAGCCGATAAAACCGACTACAGGAATGTTTATAATTGCCAATTTTATTACAAAAACCACAATCATAACTATTAAATCCCCTGCACTTTGGGCGAGTACCTTTAGATTATAAGCCTCCAAAATTTTCTCATTTGTAACAAACATCAAAAAGGAGGTTACCATTATTGATGCCGCAATAATCCAAATAAGTGATTTTAAAGTGATGTCTAACCATGGAATTATACTTATTAAAGAGCATAAATAATTTGCCAATAAACTTGTAATTATAACATAAGGCCCGATAGCCACAATTCCCTTGGCCGCCGCTGCGGCTAAAGGAAAGGGATTTAGAGAAGGCAGAATGGCGTCACGTTCATTTGCCACATTGCCCGATGTTTTGATTAAGACCCCGAATAACAAAAATAAAGTCAGGCCGGCCATCCAAAAGAATCCCGTAAAATCATCCTTTGTTGTCGAGTACAAATAATAAGAGTAATAAACCGGAATTGAAAAAACGAATATCTTCAAAAAAGACAAACGGTCACTGAAGGTTTCTCCGAAGGAATCAATCATTGAAGCCATAATCACCTCTTACTTAAGCTAACGTTACCATTCTATCATACTTAATACCACATGTAAATATTATTTTAACATAAATAACCATTGTTCCGTTTCGGGTGACAATTTTTAAGTTTTATTAAGAAAATTATCCGCCCTAAGCTCAATAATATTTTAATTTTTAGTAATTGTTATATATTTGTTATTTAAAAAGTAACACTTTTTTATGCAAGTTTGTTTTTATATATACATAAGAGAAATTAGATTAAACACACCAAAGGAGGAATACTAATGGCAAGAGTTTTGATTTCAATGCCCGAAGAATTTTTAAGCAAGATTGACGAAGTCGCAGATGGGGAAAATCGTTCACGTTCTGAACTCATAAGAGAAGCACTAAGAACTTATATTCATAAACAAAAAGTTCGTGATAACGTTGTTGCGACGAAAAATGCAAGCATTTTAGAGGCATTACTGGACTAATTTCAAAATTGGCGTAATGTTGAGTGAGGTTTTCAGATCACAAAACGCCAATAAATCCAAGATGTTACGAAATTTATGGGAATGGGGTTTATTTGGGGAAAAAAGCAGGCAAATGCCTGCTTTTTAGTTGTTTTTTATTTGAGGACTCTTTTTATGCTGTCAAGCACGGCTTTTTTGACTTTACCATTTTTTATTGAATCTGCACAATTTTCCCATGCTATGTGTTTGTAAGACTCCTTTTCGAAGTAGTTATGGCTTTTAAGACCCGCTGTTCTGCTTATTTTGCTGTCAATTTTTTGAAATTCATCGGGCCTGGTATTTGATTTCACAATCTCCATATTTTGTTTCATTCTCTCTTTGTCAAAATTTCTGCATCCTGAAATGGCTGTTAAACCGCCAAGAGCCAGAACTAACCCTACTACCTTAATCACATTCATAAAAAATACCTCTTTCAATATTTTAACACCTACAGATGTCTTAAAAACCATAAAAATGTTTTTTGCTAGTTTTCGGTCATTTTCTTAATAAAAATTAACAAAAAGTTCGCCTGAACTTACACCAAACCCTCTTTTAACGCTTTCACTGCGGCCTGCGTTCTGTCATCCACTACCATTTTTTGGATTATATTGCACACGTGGGCCTTTGCGGTATGTTCGCTTATGGTTAATGCCTGAGCTATTTCATTGTTTGACTTTCCGTCCACAACCAGTTTTAAGACCTCATATTCTCTTTCAGTTAAATTGGAGTGCTGTGCCTTAAAATTTGCTCTGGACAACTGCCGCTGCGGGATAATTCCGGCATTTTTTTCACGAATGATAGGTGCAACTTTCGGGTCAAGCCATATAGCACCTTCTTTTACCGTTTTAATTATCATCATAAGAATTTCGGTATTAATGTCTTTCATCACATATGCGTTGGCACCGGCGGAAAGAGAATCAAGAACTTCCTGCTCCGAAATATGCGAGGTCAGCATAATTACCTTCACTCCTTCAAACTGTTCTAAAATCTTTTTGGTTGTTTCAATGCCGTTAATATCAGGCAGTCCTATATCCATTAAAACAATGTCGGGCCTATACGCACGGACTTTTTCCAACGCTTCTTTACCGCATTGAGCCTCGGCAACAATGTTTATTTCAGGAAACTCCTCAAATAAGGATTTTAACCCTACCCTCATTAATTTATGATCCTCGACTATCAAAACTTTTACCGAATCAGTTGACATTTTGCTCTCCAATCTCCATTTTATGATAGCAGTCAAAAAGTACTATTAAATCGGATGATTTTGAGTTTCGTCGGGCAATATTTTTGAAATATCAGTATGAATAAATATTTTAGGTCTAAATTAAAGTATAATTTGAGTTTCTAGAATAACAACAGAGCATGCGGTAAAGTCCCCCTAAACATGAAATTCTTTTTTATAGTATATTTATTATAAACAGGTATTGCAGAAGGAATTATTGGCCGATGGACACACATAAGCCCCAAAATATTGGTTCAAAAATCAAGGCTCCGATTGTGAACGCCCTCAAAATTGCATTGGAGCATCCGACATATCAATTCCACATCCCCGGCCACACAAAAGGGCAGGGGGTTTATCCCGAATTCAAAAAACTTGTGGGAAAAAAGGCTTTTTTAATTGATACAACCGATGAATTTGACAACCTTGGAACTCTCAACCCTCCAACCGGCCCGATAAAAGAGGCTGAAGAACTTGCTGCCAAAGCATTTGGAGCGAAGAAAACTTTTTTTCTGTTAAACGGTTCAACAGTCGGGAATTTGGCAATTGCGATGGGTTTGACCAAAAAAGGACAAAAAATTATCGTAAACAGAAATTGTCACCGTTCGATTTTGACAGGCATGATAATATCAGGGGCGGAGCCTCTGTGGCTTGTGCCGGAAAGACTTGATGATTGGGGGCTTTGGGGAAGCGTTTTACCCGAAGATGTTGAAACATTGCTTAAAGAAAACAAAGACACGGCTTTTGTTTGGATTACAAACCCTACCTACGAAGGTGTTGTTTCCGACGTTAAATCTATAAGTGAAATTTGCAAAAAATATAGTGTGCCTTTGATTGTGGATGAGGCTCATGGCTGCCTGTGGAGGTTTAATAAACATTTGCCTCCGTCTTCGCTTGAATTGGGTGCGGATGCCGTTGTTCATTCCCTGCATAAAACAGGCGGAAGCATGAGCCAAAGTTCCATGCTGCATATCGGCGAAAATTCTAAGCTGGATGTTGGAAAAATTGAAAAAGCATTGAAACTTTTACATACAACGAGTCCTTCCCTGATGCTTTTGGCAAGCTTAGATGCTTCGAGGGCAAATTTGCAAAGTCCTGCCGGTTTAAAGCAGATAGAAAAAGCGGTTAAAAACGCCAAATATTTGAGAAAAAGAATTGATAAAATTGAAGGCATGCACCACCTTAAAGCTGATTTTAGTTATCAGACCGATGTAACGAAAATTTTTGTCAAAGCGGATGGCCTGTCAGGCAAAAGGTTAGAATCCATTTTGGAAATTGATTTTAAAATAGAGGTGGAATCTGCGTCAGATGTTGGTTTACTGCTTTTGTCAAACATCGGTAATAAACGCTCGGATTTTGAATACTTGGCAGATTGTTTGGAAAAGATTTCCAAGAAAGAATATTCGGATATTTGCTATTTGGAAAATAAAAAACACATGCCAATGCTGACTCCCGATATAAAAATGAACATTCAGGATGCATTTTATGCTGAAAAAGAAACCGTGTTAAGGGAAAATTCAATCGGGCGAATTTCCGGTGAAATTATTGCGGAATGCCCGCCGGGAATTGCAATTTTAGTACCGGGCGAGTTGATAACCGAAGAACACATGGCATATTTAGAGGACTACGAATGCGTTGAGGTTCTCAAATAAGGAAATATATGGACGAAGCTACAAACAAACGGGCAATAACATGGCTTTCTGCCGCACATTTGGTAAACGACACGTATTCAGGGTTTTTGAATCCGATTATGCCTTTTATTGCGGCAAAAATAGGGTTTACGATGGCGATTGCGACCGTTATAATGGCAATTGCACAGGTTTGTGCTTCAATGTTTCAGCCGGTTTTCGGATTTTTGGCGGACAATATAGTCAAAAGAGTTTTTATTTTTTGGGGATTAATTCTGGGTGCAGTATTCATTCCGCTTGCAACAAATGCTCCTAATGTTGTTGTTTTGACTATTTTTGTAGTTTTTGGGTTTTTGGGCGGAAGCTTTTTTCATCCGCAGGCTTTGGGGTTTATTTCAAGATTTTCAAAAGGAAATTTTGTTTCAAATATGGGTATTTTCATAAGTGCCGGAACTGTCGGATTTTCTTTTGGTCCGATAATTTCAGCACTCGTTGCACAGCATTTTGGGCTTGCAAAAATCCCCTACACAGCGTTAATCGGGATTACTATTGCAATTTTAATGTTCAGGTATGTACCTAAAATTTCAAACACGAATGTAAAAATAGAACACAAAGAATTTAACAAATCTTTCAGGGAAATTTTGTCAAACAAATATATGATTATATTGATGGCAATTTCAATGATGAAATCGCTAATCACTAACGGTTGTGCGATTTTGCTGCCGTTTTTGTGGAAAGATATGGGGCATAGCCCTTCATACATAGGTGTATCGTTATTTTTGTTTATGCTGGCGGGAGGTTTAGGCTCGTTTTTAAGCGGAAAAATTGAACAAAAAATCGGTGCAAAAAATGTTTTTTACATTTCAATGATAGCAACTCTGCCGACAATGGGCTTATTTGTATTGACTTACAAGCTGCACCCGATAATTTCGATTGCAATTTTTATTTTGGTTGGTTTTATAACAATGCTCGCCATGCCTGTCACAATGGTTATGGCACAAAGAATTTTGCCTGAATATAAAAGCATTGTTTCAGGGTTTATTAACGGCTTTGTATGGGGAATTGCAGCAGTGTTTCTGACAATCGTGGGATTTTGTGCTCAAAAATTCGGTATAACAAAAGTTCTGCTGATTGTGTCTTTTATTCCTGCAATATTTTCATATCTGGTAAGATTTTTGCCGGATCAGGCGGAAGCGGCAAGCAGAAGGCTTATCTCCTGAGGTTTCTTAATTCTTCAAGTTCGGCTTGGAACGGAGATATTTTTACCAGTTTGTCAATCAGCCTTGGCATGACGGACAGAACGCAGTCTATCTCTTTTTCTGTTGTAAATCTGCTCAAGCTGAATCTTATACTTCCGTGAAGGGCAGTGAATGGCACGCCCATAGCTCTCAAAACATGGCTTGGCTCTAAAGAACCTGATGTACAGGCACTTCCCGAACTTGCACAAATCCCGAAATCGCTAAGGTGAAGCAAAATTAATTCGCCTTCAATGTATTCAAACCCGATATTTGAGGTGTTTGGAACTCGATTTGCAATGCCGCTGTTCAAGCGAGAATTAAAAACGGTCTTTAAGATATTGCTTTCCAATTTATCACGCAGACGTCTGACCTCCGTTGACTCATATTCAAGCCCTTCTTTCGCAAGCTGTGCGGCCATTCCTATCCCGACTATGTACGGAACATTCTCTGTGCCTGCACGTTTGCCTCGTTCCTGATGACCCCCGATAACAAGAGGCGAGAAAAGTGTTCCTGATTTAACATATAAAGCCCCGATACCTTTAGGGGCATGGAATTTGTGACCCGAAATGCTTAACAAATCAATGTCGCAGGCCTGAACATCCATAGGAATTTTTCCTGCCGCCTGAACTGCGTCTACGAAAAGTTTTGCGTCTTTGTTTTTGGACTTGACGATTTGAGAAATCCTATCGATAGGGAAAATAATTCCTGTTTCATTATTTGCCCACATGCAAGAAACAAGAATGGTTTCAGGCGTAACAGCATTTTTCAGCTCATCTAAATCCAAATCCCCGTTTGAATTAACATCTATATAATCAACTTTATATCCCTGTTTTTCGAGTGTTTTGTAAAGGTTTAGAACGCAAGGGTGTTCAACTTTTGTTGTTATAATGTGTTTTTTTGTTCTGTCTGACTCTAAAATGCCTTTTATTGCTGTATTTGCACCTTCTGAGCCTGAGGCTGTAAAAAAGATTTCTTTGTCGGTTTTTGCGTTTACAAAATCTCTAATTTGCTCTCTGGACTGTGCCACCGCTTTTTGTGCAATGCCGCCAAAGCTGTATATGCTTGACGGATTGGCGTAAAGTTCTTTAAAATACGGCAACATGACTTCCAGAACCCTGCTGTCAATCTTTGTTGTTGCGTTGTTGTCTAAATATATCAATTTTTGTTTCATTTTCTATCCCCGGCAGGATTACAATCCTGCCCTACTGTTCTGTTTGCCGTTTACCCTTCGACTTCTACCACTTCTATGTCTTCGCCCAAAGTTTCCCGCAAAGTTGCTTCGACAAAGTTCTTGAGCGTTAGTGTCGAGTTTTTGCATTTTGAGCAGCAGCCTTTCAGCTTCACATAAACCTTGTTGCCGTCAATATCTATTAAGTCGATATCTCCGCCGTCTTTTCTAAGCTCTGCTGCTATCTGGTTTTCTATTATGTTGTTAATTTTAATAATTTTTTGCGTATGAGTGAGCAATGGCTTCTCTTTTGCAGGTTTTGTTTTGTAATATTCATCCAAAATTGCCTGAATATTTTCCTTGCAATGCCCGCAGGCACCGCCCGCTTTTGTGTAATTCGTCACATCTTCAATCGTTTTAAGATTATTTTCTTTGACTGCTTTTAAGATTTGTTTTTCGGTCACACTAAAGCATTTGCAGACCAGTTTATCTTTTCCTGACGTGACATCTTCCTTCAAATAGTGGCTTAAGGCGTTTTCTAAAGCTTCATATCCCATAACCGAACAGTGCATTTTTTCAGGCGGAAGCCCGCCCAATTTGTCAGCAATATCTTTATTTGTAATTTTTTTGACTTCGTCGAGCGGTTTGCCGATAATCATTTCGGTCAAAATGCTCGAACTTGCGACCGCAGAGCCGCAGCCGAACGTCTGAAACTTTGCATCGGTGACGATATTATTTTTTATTTTTAAATAGATTTTTAAAGCATCGCCGCAGACAAGAGATCCTGCTTCGCCAACTGCGTCCGCATCGTCAATCTTCCCGACGTTTTTCGGGTTTCTGTAATGCTCCATAACTTCTTTTGTATAATCCCACATGATTTTTTCCCTTATATAATGTTTGGTTGAAAACCCAACCTACTATTTCCCCCACAGTTACTACATTATTGTACCTCAAAAAAGGTTTTTAAAGATTAATTTAGTGTTAAATCACTTAATGTCCGGAAACAGGTAGATTTCGCCGGCGATGCTTCGCCACTTTATCCAGCCGATTTTTTGAAGCCGGTCCACGTCAAAAGCCACCACTAAAAGCCAATTTCCTTTGACAGAAGTCAGTTTTACGGTCTGAGGCATGGTAATTTTGCCCAGTTCTTGAGAACCTTCGGCGTTTGAGCTGTAGATTACTTTGGTATCTTTGGGAGCGTCCTTCATGTAGTAAAGCCCGTACTTTCTTCCGTAAAGGTTAAAAAAAGTACGCCAGCTCATAAACCTGTATTCATCATCTTTCTTCACCCAGCCTTTTTGGCTTCCGTTTCGGTTGTAAACAACCTCCACCCAGTTTTCATTATCGTTTTCGTCGGTTACGGTAAGAAACGCAAGTTCTTTTTTAGGCAAAAACACTACAAAAAGGTTGCTGGCGGAAATATCAGGACAGTTGAACGTCTGATTATCCCAAAAAACATCCAACAGTAAAGGAGAATTTTCGTTAGGCTCTTTGTAAATTCTAACGTGGTTTGATGCCTGATAAACTCCGATGGAATTCGTGTTTATATTGTTTACGTAATAAGGCATTACATCTGCGTTTGCAGGCAAAATAAAACTAAGCAAAAAAGTAAAAATAATCAGTAATTTTTTCATAAACTTCTCCTATTGTGGCCTTTAGGTGGTCTTGTGTAATTCAAGAATTTTTTGGATTGCTTCGGCTTTCTAAAAAGCCTCGCAACGACAGAATAGTTAAGCTCTTAATGTAACTCCCTCAAAGTTCTTTTTCAAACTCTCTTGAACCGATTTCATTTGAACATCAACAATTTCATCTGTCAAGGTAGACTGTTCATCCTGCATTTTTATCCTGAAAGCAATGCTCTTGAAGCCTTTTTCAATGTTTTCGCCCTTGTAAACGTCAAAGACTTCACAGCCTTTGAAAAGATTTGACTGAACGGCTTTTTTGATAACTTTTTGAAGTTCGTCATAATTAACTTCTTCAGGAACTACAAACGCCAAATCCCTTTGAACTTCAGGGAATTGAGGTAATTTTTTGTACCTGACTGTCGTCGGATTAATTGCCTTTATAATTTCATCCAAATTAACCTCAAACAAGAAAGCATCCTGATTTAGCTTCAATTTGTCTTTCAAAATCGGGTGAAGCTGTCCGATAGAGCCTAATTCAATAAGGGTTTTACCTAACATAACAATCTTTGCACTCTTGTACGGGTGAAACAAGTGAGACGTGAGACGTGAGAGGTGAGAAGTATTTTCATCCAATGGTTTGAATTGAATTCTGTTTGAAATACCTAATTCATTGAATAGGTTTTCAAAGACCCCTTTTAACGAATAGAAATCAGTATTTTGTCCGGCTTGCCACATTGAGTTTTCAATATTTCCCGTCAAAATTCCCGAGAGCATTTTAATTTCATCAACGCCCGAGTTTTTTTCGTCTGCGGGGCGGTTTTTGAAATAAACTTTTCCAATTTCGTAAGCCCAGAAAGATTTTTGGGCGTTGTCATAATTGTATTTCATACAGTGCAAGACATTTGCAATCAGCGTTTGCCTGAGCATTGTGTATTCTTCGCTTTGCGGATTTTCAACCTTGACGGCCTTTTCGTCATCGTAGGTGAGCGAAAACTGCTTCAACAGAGGTTCTCCGATTAAAGATGAGGTTACAATTTCGTTCAAACCTGATGACAGAAGAGTTGAATTTATTTTTTTCAAGGTCTGTTCCTCAACCGAAATTATCGGGGATTGATTTTGAGAAGGCAGGCTCGGTGCAATCTTGTCATATCCGTTAATTCTGGCGATTTCTTCAATTAAATCGATTTCTCTCGTTACGTCATTTACTCTGAATGACGGGACTTCAAACTTGGCGGCACTTTCATTTTTGCCCAAAAGTTCAAATCCCAATTTTTCAAGTATTGAAATGCACTTTTCACCTTCTATTTCACAGCCCAAAACTCTTTTAATCTGGGAAAATCTGAGGGTTATTTCTGTTTTTTCCAGTTTGTTGTTGCCGTCTTCGACAACCCCGACGACTTTTGCGTCCGCAAGCTCTGCCAAGAGCTGCATCGCACGCATAAGGGCGGGTTTCACCGCTTCTATATCAACTCCCCGCTCAAATCTTGCACAGGCGTCTGAGCGGTAGCCTACGCTTCTTGAGCTTTTTCTGTTGCTTGAAGGCACAAAATATGCGGCCTCAAGTGCGATTGCGGTCGTGTTTTCGTCGATTTCGGAATTTTGTCCGCCGAAAACTCCCGCAAGGCAAACACCTTCTTCCTTTGTGGAAATTAAAACGCTGTCATGGTTTAAATTTCTTTCAACTCCGTCGATTGTGACGATTTTTTCGCCTTCTTTGGCACGTCTGACGCAAAGATATCCGTTTAATTTGTTTAAATCGAAGGCGTGAAGCGGAATTCCGTATTCCAAAAGCACGTAGTTTGTTATATCCACGACGTTGCTGATTGAGCGAATTCCTGATGCGATAAGCCTTTTTTGCATCCAAGATGGTGAAGGTTTAATTTTTATTCCTTTTAAAACTCCCAAAGAATAGTATTTGCAGACATCAACGTCAATAATTTCCACCTTAAATTCGTTTGTGTTTAAATCAGTGGTGCTGGTCAGCGGTGAGAATTTCAATTCTTTGTTAAAAATCGCACAAAGCTCTCTTGCAATGCCGATAACAGACATTTCATCCCCTCTGTTTGCCGTCTGAGCAACGTCAAGAACAGTATCTTCTTCAAGCCCCAAAACATCTTCCAACGGTTTTCCCAATTCGGGATTTTTGACCAAACGGCTTAAAATCAGGATTCCGTCCTCTGACTGGTAATTTCTGTCGGCCAGCCCGAGTTCGTCGGCCGAACAGAGCATGCCTTCAGATTTAACCCCTCTGATTTCTGCAGGAGTCAAGGTGAACATTTCGCCGGTCTTTCTGTCCAAAACTTCAGAACCCACGGAAGCGTAAGGGATAATCTGCCCTCCTTCAATGTTTTGGGCTCCGCATACAACGGTTTTCGTTCCGTTTCCTATATCAACCGTTACAAGGTGAAGTTTATCCGCATTAGGATGGGCGTCGATTTTCAAAATTTTTGCCGTGATTATATTTTTGAATTGAGGTTTTATGTGTTCAATCCCTTCAACCTCAAGCCCGCTCATAGTAAGCTCGTGTGCTATTTGTTTTTCGTCTGTGTCGGATAAATCGACAAATTCGTTTAACCAGTTTAATGATACCTGCATGTGTTCAATCCTTTTATTGATGGGCTAAAGCCCATCCTACCTTCTACCTTCTTTCGTCGGCGGAATGGCAATTCCGCCCTACATTTTATTTTACTTCGTGCCATTGCGAGGAATGAGCGAAGCGAATGACGCGGCAATCCAAAAATCCACGTTATAAGAATATTATAATAAATAAAGCTTGATGTAAATTGTTACTAATTGTAAAGAAAATTCCAAAAACTGGCAAAAGATTTTTTTTACAGGTTATATATAATCGATTACAAAAAGTGAGGAAAATGAAATGATTACATTTAACAGTTATGATTTAAACAACAAAAACACCACAAAACAAAACCCGTCTTTTACTTCAAGGTTTGACAGAAAAGCAATAAGAGTAGTAAAAGATATTTACAGCAATTTTGGTTCCAATTTTAAGAGTTATGGTGCTGACGAAATAAGAAAGGCTCTAAATGACGGGTTTGATGATGTCCTTATTGGTGTAACTAAAAGAAAATATGAGTCTCTTGTAGAGAAAGAAAAAAATATTATTGAAAAATTATCAAAATTAGCAGAAAAATTAAAAGTAAATATTCAAAAACTCTATGACCCTAAAAAAAGGCTTGCTGAAATCGAAAGTTTGGATTTTTATGCTTATTTCAAATTGAATAAACAAGCTCGATTAAGTTTATTTAGCTTAGATACTTTTGATAAAGGTGTTTGGTCAAGGAACTTTCCTTTCAAATTACTTTCATCCAAAAGAGACTTTGTGAGTAACAAGCAGTTCAAAGCGGCTTTATATAAAGAGGTTAAGAGGACTAATGACGCAATTGCTTTAGAAAAAAATCGAGCTGAAAATAAAAAGAAAACGCAAAAAGTTCTTGATAAAGTACTGAGAAACAAGGATTTCAAAAAGGCAGAAGGTAAATAATTTATATTACTCACCGGAGGGCGGTCTAAAAAGTCCCCTCTCGTCATCCCGAAACATGGATTATCGGCTTCAACAACGGTTGCCCTTAATTCGGGATCTCACATTTGGGATGCCGGATTAAGGGCAATCTACGAGGAGCCGATATTCGTTGTTCCGGCAAGACGTTAGTTGACGGGAGGGGACTTTTTAGACCGCCCTCCGGGTAAACCATTTCCCATTTCCATCTTTCCTTTTCCCGTTTCTCTTCTCACGTCTCATCGTTTAACAGCTACACTCCCGAGCCTTTGATTTCGATTTTTTTAAGACGCTGTTCGATTTTTCGATACCATTTCAACTTTTGTTGAAAAAGGGTTTTGTAGCCTGTTAAATTCCCTTCGGCAATGTCGGAGTTTTGTTTGTCGCAGGTTTGCTCAAGAATTTCCGCCAAATATTCCGAAAACTCTTTTCTGTCTGTTTTTTCATTTTCCAGAGTTATTACATTCCCGATTTCGACCATGACTTCGGGCTTGTCGGCTCTTAGAAAAAAGTAATTAACCCCAACGGGAACCAGATTGACCTTGCCGTATTTTTTAGCGGCTTTTTGTGCGATATAAGCAAGCCCTGTTTGGAATTCTATCGGACGATAGTTTGGCGGTTTGATAATTCCCTGTGGAAAAATATACAAAACGTTTTCCAAATCCCCAATGACATCGATTGAGTATTTAAGTGCTGTCATAGATGCCTGCGGTGATTTTTTATTGATGGGAAACGCCCCGCCCCTTCTTAAAAGCGGAAATCTGTTGAGTTCTTCAACCATCAGCCTGATTTCTTTATCAAAAATCCGTCTTGTAATATTGTATGCAACAATTCCGTCCCACCAGTTTGTATGCGGTGCAAAAGCTATGGTAGGGATATTTTCATCCCTATCAAAAAAATTATTCTCTCCTTTGTAACGAAGTGCAAAAAAACGGTTTTCCAGCATCTTATAAAAAAACTGGTTCGCAACCCAAAGCCAAAAAGGCGTGGTCTTGGCCGGCTTAAACTCTTCATCCTGGTTTCTCAACTTGGTCGGAGGAATATTAGAATATAATTCTTCAACACTCATAAAACCATTCTACCAAATTTATTCGGGTTTGTTAATAGCCGGAGGGTTATCTTTAAGAAAGATTAACCTAAAAAACTTGAAATTGTCCAATAATAGAGTCAGTTCTTCAGAAAAAGCATGAAATATTAAGATAATTAGATACTAGCAGTATTAAAATTTCAGAAATAGGATATAGGGTCAAAAAAATTGCTGCAGGTCACGTCATTGCGAGACGTGAGACTTGTAGACACACAAAAAGGTTTGCATTTCGAGGCAATCTTGCCAATGTACGCCCATAGGATAGATTGCTTCGGTGGATTCCCTTTGTCAGGGCCGATAATCAATGTCTCGCAATGACTTGAGATTTGAGAATTGGGTAGTTTTATGGGGTCTCTTTTTGTAAAATTTATTTTATTTTATGTTATAAACGCACAAAAAAATGGTATTATACTTATTGAGTTATAAATTAAGGAGAAAATCATGCACAAAGCTCAAAACATTCTGGAAATATCACTTCTGGCAGGTCTTGTTGTCGTCGTTACGGTTGCAGTGTTTACGATATACAATAACCAGAAAAGAGATCTGGTTAATATGTCAAACGTTGTGGAAACAGGTGGCATCTGTACCGGTCATAACTGCGGCGGCGGCGGTGTCGGAGGTAATGGCACAGGACAAAATTAATCTGAGTCATCCCTTATAAAGAAGTTCTTATTTTTTAGTTCGTTTTTTTTAGCAAGAAGCCCGCATTTTGTGCATGATAGGGTTTCGTTTGTGCTGTCAACCGGCATAAACGTGTGCTCGCAAGCTTCATAATCCTGCATTTCGCCCTTGGCGAGAGGATTATACATCGGCTTTTCCTTCTTTTGGGTAAATTTTTTTATGATAAGTTCTATAAAATACAAGTGATTTACTCCGGCTAAAAAATTTATTTCAGTAATTTGAATCCACCGGGCAAAAGCTCATTAATTTTACAAACCTTGTACCCTTCTTTAATTTGTGTTATTACTTCAACTTCTTGGTCCTTTTGGAATTCAAAAATTACCTGTCTGCAAGCACCGCATGGCAAACAATTTTCCATGTTCGGCGAATATATTGCAATGGCCGAGATGGATTTTTCGCCGTTTGCAATAGCGTTTGATATGGCGTTTCTTTCGGCACAAATTGTCAGTCCGTAACTTGCGTTTTCAACATTACAGCCGGCATAAATTTTGCCGCTTTCAGCCAAAACACAGGCTCCAACAGGAAAATTGGAGTATGCTGCATGGGCATTTTTTGAGGCTTCTTTGGCTTTTTTTAATAAAATATCGTAATCCATAATTTCAATTTTATATTGTTTTTTCAAATTCACATCAATTGATTAAATGAAATTTATCTCATATGTGGCTTGTGCATAAAAAAAAGCCTGAATCTTAATTCAGGCACTCGTTTCTGTAAAAACTTAAAGGGTAGGGGTTGTAGGGGGGTTGTTTATTTTAAATTTAAAAAACTTTTATTGTTCAAAGCTATAAAATTCATTTGTGCAATCAAAATGTCTGTTTTGTCGACCCATTCGCTTGATGTGCTTGTGGTAACTTGATTTTCGTAAATCTTAGTAAGGTTGTCATCAATTTTATTTAATCCTTTGATTGCCATCTTTTTTACCTCGTCATATACTTACATATATATAAAGTATATACTTATATCTAAATTTCAAATTTTGCTAAAATCGTTACATTTGTTTACACGCATTTTGTAACAAAGATTAAAGTTCAGGTCAATTTTTTAAGTACAATTGTTTTTATATATACAAGGTAGGAAAAGTGTATCTATGAGTTATCCAATTAATCAAAATATTAATCCGAAATATTCGCAGTCGTTAACGGGTGCCAACACTCCTTCGCTGCAGAATATTGATACGCAAAAAATCAAAGAAGGTATCAACGATAACCCCGTTTCAAAAATGACTGAGCAAACAAATCCTATGATTTACGCAGGGGTGTTCATTCCAACGGCCGCCGCAGCTTACGTAGGCATGAATAGATTTGGCGATTCATGCCGTGGGGAGTACGACAAAACAATGCTTGGCAGGCTGGACAATTTCGGCACAAAAGCAAGCAAATGGAAAATATTTGATAACAAAATCTCTCAAGGGATTAAAAAGGGTGCAAAAAATACTATTAACTTCCTTGATAAATGGGTTGTACGAAAAAACCAAATCTTAAAAGCATTTGTTCATACACCGGCCATGCCTGAAAACAAAATGGCATTGACGCAAATGAAAGGTATAAGTGCTGATATTGCGACCTCTGCTGTTCAATTATTTGAAACATATTCAAAGAACGGAACAGAAATTGATAAGGTCAGAAAACTATTGCCTGAAATGGCAGTTGAATCTGATGATGTAGTAGTTAAAGCATATAAAGATATCGTTCAAAACGCATATAAATATGTAGAAAAAATCGAAGAAATTTGCAATAAAATGGGAACTGAAGCCGCGGTCAAAATGGAACACGGCGGGGCCATCCCTTGGTCTAAGTATTTCAACAAAGGGAACTGGTTCAAAAAAGGTACTCCTGTTTATTTAACCGACATATTCTCTAATTCGAAAGTGGTCAGAAAAATATTTGCAAGAACTGTTCACTTTGACGAATACGCGAACAAAATCAGAGCCTCCAAAAAAGGCTTATCGAGATTACTTCTTCAAGTAATTGAAGGCTTGACCAACGCAGGTTCCGGTGCAGCAGGCGGCGGTGCAATTATTGCAGCTGTTATGGGTGCATGGTTCATTGCCGACGCTATTAACAGAACAATCAAAGCTCCTAAAGGTCACGGCGAAAAACGCAAAACATTCGCCGAAAACATGCTTTATAACATTGGTTTTTACATGACAATTCCGATTGCAACTAAGACAATGCACGCTTTCGGCGGCTTGAGATATATTGGAATGGAAGAAAAAGGTGTAGGCAGCGTCGAAAATTATAGAACAATGCTCAAAAATCTTAACGAAAGAGTTGATGCTCGCGAAATTACTAAAAAAGATTATACAATGCGGACAAAAGTTCTTGCTCGAATGAAAAAAGGAAAAACAAGAATTAAAAAAACAGATAAGCCTCTTGTTAAAGTAGGTAAGTTCTTAAAAAACATCATTCACAGACCTTTGAAATGGTTCTTTGACAAAGTTTATATGACAGGAAACGAATTCGCAAAACCTTTTGTGGCAAAAGATGCAAACAAATTCACAGAAGTAATGAAGAAAATTCAATTCAAAGCAAGGGACTTCTCCGCTTATCCTGTAAGAATGTTACTCTTTATGCTTGCATTTGCACCGTTCTTCGCAAAATTCTTCGCAAAAGGCTCACACTTAGTATTCGGAAGACCTACAGTATCAGTACTTGATGATGGCAAGGAAGAAGCTAAAAAAGAGCAAAAACCGGGTCAAGTTCAGCCGGCAGTGCAGCCCCAACCTGCGATTAAGCCTGTTCAACAGGGCGGACCGGCAATAGCAGCCCATGCTTCCAACAACTCATATAATAACCAAACTGCTCCTTTAAAACGGGAAAGTCTGGTTGGTATGTACAAAGCAAACCCGCCGGCTCAAAGAGCTGTCTTAACGCCTTCTGAACCTGTCAGAACGTACGTTCCGAGTTCAGATGGAATAAAGGTTAAACCGGGAAGTGATAAAGATCAGTTTGATAAAGATATTCCGGAAGTCAATGTTGCGATGGACAAAGCAGATAAAGCCGAAAAAGCCGCAAGAGCTTTTGTTAAAGGGTAGCAAGTTTAGACAGCCCATTGCGTATAAAATTTTTTAAAAAGTTCGAGTTCCTCGGACTTTTTTAAGTTTGGATTTTTGAGTTTTTCTCCCAGCACATAATCAAGACCCTCACCGAATGATTTGGATGGCTTAAACCCAAGCTTTATAAGGTCGTCCCCGTTTATGCGTAACTTGATTTTCTGTAAATTATCCAGATAATGCAAAACTTGTTTTTCTTTACCCTGAATGGCCAAAATCAAAAGCGTTTCGGTCTTTTTGCCACAAAAAGCCTTATATATATCAAAATCATCGGAAAAAGTACTTTTAATAAGATTTTTTGCATCTAAAATAATATTTTTTTCTGATTTTGTAAGCTCAAATTTTTCAAGATTTTCATTTATCACAATAGTGCCAAAATGCACAAGCCATGGGTGTTTTGGTTTGTACTTCCGGATAAGATTTTCAAAATTAATTTTAGGCTTTTTAATCTTGGTTTTTGTAATTAATTTGTAAATTCCCTGTTCGATAAACTTGTCAAAAGTCCCTTCCCCGCAGTCGTTAAAAGTCTTTTTAATCTCCTGTTTAATCCTCTTTTTGCCCATATCATAATTAATATTCTTTAAGTAATTGTTTTGTAATTCAAGAGTTTCTTCTTCAAGTTCAAAACCAAGACGCGTTGAGTATTTTAACCCCCTGATTATTCTTGTGGGATCGTCAATAAAGCTTTTTTTGTGCAAAACCCTTATTTTTTTTGACCTTAAATCCTCAAGCCCGCCGACATAGTCGATTAAATCCGCAAAGCTGTCCTGATTAAGCGAAACGGCAAGCGAGTTAACCGTAAAATCTCTCCTCAATACGTCTTTTTCAAGCGAACAGCCAATCTCGGCATGGGGCAAATGTCCTTTTTTAGGATAGGTCTCGCTTCTCGTTGAGGCGAAATCGATTTTTTTTTCCTGAATTTCAACTTTTGCGGTGCCAAATTTTTTGTGGACACTCAAGATTTTTGCATTGACCTCTTGCTCCAAAACCTTTGCAAATTCAATGGCGTCGCCTTCAACACTAATATCAATATCTGCGTCATTGCGAGGCATAGAGTATCGGCTTTGATAAGTATTATCCACCGAAGCAATCTTGTCCGCATTAGCATTGGTGCTTAAAAGTATATCTCTTACAAGCCCGCCGATTAAATATATCTTGTAAGAATTTTTTTGGGCGATTTTTGAGCAAATCTCAAAAATCGCCTTATAATCAGCGTTAAAATAATAATTATTCTCATATATATTAATGATGTTCATAGCTATTATTTTAGCGTAAAATAAAATAAGTTCAAAGGTCGAAAAGTCGAAAGGTTTACTTTAAAAACCGTTCAACCATTCGACCATTCAACTTAAAACGGTAAGTTAGAAATCAGAAAAGTAGGTGTAATTATATGTTACAAGAGGCAACAAGAGCGTTAAATTCGGCATTTAACAACAGTTTTATAAAAAAACTCTGCCAATATCTTCACGATTGTGTTCGTGAAGAGGTAAAGAGTGCGACTTTCAGAAATCTTAAGCAAGACAAAGACAACAAATGGATTTTTCTGAAAGAAGAGGAACAGCTTTTTCATAATTTCGGAGAATATTTGCGGCTTGACGGTGCTGACAGTAAACTTACGGAACTTATGATACAAAGCGAATTGAGCCAAAAGGACAAATATTTGATTTACGGGTATTTATTTTTAGTCGGGAAAAGTTCGAAAAAGAAAGACAACGAGTTTTTGACACCGCTTTTGTACATGCCATGCCGGCTGGAGAGAAACGGAATTAATATTAACTGCATGCTTCAGGACGAATTTTTGTCATTAAATACCGGTGCATTAACGGCCATGATGAAGAAAAACGACGACGAGGACGAGGTTGAGCAGCTCTTGGACGGGCTTTTGGATGTTGTACCCGAACTTCCCATAACAGAAGAGAATTTGGAAATCTTTTTAACTACCCTAAAATCAATTATTCCTGACATTGAGATAAAAATTGACCACTCCGAGGACGTTGATGAGGAAAATATTTCAAAAGATTTTTATAAAGAAGATACAGAAATAATCGATTCTGAAAATTTTGATGAAATTATAGAAGAAAACACGGTTAAAACAGCTGTAAAACTTGACAAAATAACACTGACGAACCAGTGTTCAATAATTCTGACGAAGCGTCCTTCCGTCACGGCGGGGGTTTTACACGAGTTGATGCAGATTGCGGAAAAACCAAGCGGGGTTTACAGAGAAACCGCCCTGAATATAATCAATGAAGAATATTTACAGACGAAAGGAAAACTCACTGACAATCCGGGCAGACCGCCAAAGGATTTGAAAGACTTTGCTGCAATTACACCTCTATCGCTGAGCGATTCACAGGAAAATGTTATAAAAAGTCTTGAAAATAATACATTTGTCGCCGTTTACGGGCCTCCGGGAACCGGAAAATCGCAAACGATTGTCAATTTGGTATCTCACTTAATCGCTAACGGGAAGACGGTTTTGGTGGCTTCCCGCATGGATAAGGCCGTTGATGTTGTGTCTGAACGGTTAAACGAACTTGGAGCACCATTTTTGGCACTTCGGGCAGGTCGGATAAATTACCAAAAACAGTTAAGCTTCCAACTTCAAGATTTGCTTTCGAATAAGGTTGACCTTGACTCTGAGTACGAAAACGCCATTTTTGCAGAAGTCAAGGACATGAAAGAACTTTTGAACACCATAAAAGATTTGGAAAATAAATCTGAAGCCACAATTAAACTTGAACAGCAGTGGCAGGAAATATCAGTTCAAAAAGCCGAGCAGGAAAAAGCTTTGGGCCAAATGCAATTCATAACAGGTATTCGTGAAGTTTTGAAAAAATCCGAGATAGAACAGATTGCGGGATTGATTAATACAATCGAAAAAAATCTTGAAAAAACCGGCTTTTTCACCTCTCTGGCAAATTATTCAAGCAAAAATAAACTTAAAAAAATCTTGAAGTTGAGTGAATTTGACGAAAGTTATGAAAATTTGGGCCGATTAAAAGAGGAACTTGAAGTTTCAAAGCTTGCATGTGAGATGAGAATAATTGAATCAAACATCCAAAAACTCGGCAACCTGCACGTTATGTCCGAACAAATACGCATGCTTAAACGCAAACAACGCAATTTGGCGGTAGATATTCTTAAGGGCAAACGCAGAGAGGCTCTAAAAGGGCTGCTTCGTGATCAGGTTAAGCGTCAAAGACTTATTATTCATACAAAATCGCTTGTGGAACGCAAAAAAAACCTTCAAAACCGTCTGCTTGAAGGCGAGGATTTCAGACCGCTTATGGAAGCTTTTCCTTGCTGGTGCGTTACGACTTACGCAATTTCAGGCTCGCTTCCAATGAAGCCTGGACTTTTTGACGTTGCGATTATTGACGAAGCCTCTCAATGCGATATCGCAAGCTGTTTTCCTATACTTTACAGGTCAAAAAAGGCCGTGATAGTGGGTGATGACAAGCAATTGCCTCATTTATCTTTCCTTGAAAAAGCAAAGGAACAATCTTTTCTGAGCCAGTACGGCATACCTGATAAGTACCAGTTAATGTGGCGTTTCAGAACAAATTCCATGTTTGATTTGGCAAATTATTATTCAATGAATCCCGTTTTGCTGGACGAGCATTTCAGGAGCCTGCCGCCTGTCATAAATTTTTCTAATCGGGAATTTTACGGTGACAGAATAAGAATTATGCGTCGGAATTCCGATGCAATAAAGGTTTTAGAGCTTATTCAGGTACCTGACGGCAAAGTTGATTCCGACGCGACAAGAAATTTGCCCGAAGTTGAGGCGGTTGTTGCCAAATTGCAGGAAATCATTATTGAGGATGAAAGAAAAAACCCTGACAATCCTGTGTCAATCGGTATAATTTCGCCATTCAGGGCTCAGGTTGAACAGCTAAGGACCTCTGTTGCAAGGGTTTTGTCTGAACACATGATTAGAAAACACAGGATTGAAATCGGTACCGCTCATACGTTTCAAGGCGATGAACGTGATATTATTCTAATGTCATGGGCATTTGCGAATAACAGTTTTGTGCAAAGCCTGACTTTTTTGCAAAAACCGAATTTGTTTAATGTTGCGATTACCCGTGCAAGATTTAAGATGATTAACTTTACCTCAAAGAACCCGAGGGAACTGCCCGAAGGGCTTTTTAGAAGTTATCTGAACTATGTTCAGGAGTACGAAATAAAACAAAAGGCGATTGAAAATAAAGAGCTTGAAGAAAATTTCTATAAAAACAATTTTGAAAAAGAAGTTGCACAGACAATACGTGACCTGGGGCGTGAAGCTCAGGCAGGCGTTGAGATTGCGGGATTTAGCCTTGATTTGCTTGTTGATGACAAAATTGCAATCGAATGTGACGGGGTTGAGGACAATAAAAGACTTTTGATGCCAAACATGAGAAAGCAGGCTATTCTGGAGCGTTCAGGATTTAAGATTAACCGGATAACCTACAGAGAATGGCAGTATTCGCCGCAAGCTTGCCTTGACAGAGTTTTAGCGTAAGGGCGACTCTCTGAGGGCTTTCCCGTTTTCTAGTTGATAAGTCGATGAGTCGATAAGTTGGAGGTATGGAGGTATGGAAGGTTGGCAATTACCAATTCCCTATTTCCTATTTCCCCTTTCCCCTTTCCCCTTTTTCCAATTCCCAATTCACCCTTACGTAAAGAAATGTCAAATTTATTATCAAAATTAACATTTGCTGGCAAATTTTTTATTTTTGGGATTTAATATATATGATAAAGATTTTCACAGTGTAACAGGGAATTAAATTGATAACAGTTGCAGAAATTGATGTAGAAAATATTCAAAATTGTGCCGCAAGCCCAATTTATCACTCCCGTTTTCAAAAATTAGAAAAATCTTTAAATGATTTGTTCTTAAAAGAGTTGAATTCTTCCAACTCTATTTTTGTAAATATAGCACCTAATATCGTTAAAAAAATAGCCTTATTCTTATCCGGAATGGCGTTCAGGCCTGCAGCTATAGGAGTTTGCGGCGAAACAGCCAGCGGGAAATCCACAATAGTCCTTGATTCTATGGAGGTGGTTGAAAGATTTGCCCAAGAATTCCTATCAAAAAATATCATAACAAGAATTAACACCGACGATTATTACTACGACCGTTCAAAAGAAGTCGAAAAAGCAGGCTCTTTTGCCCGCTTCGCAAAAAATTACGACCTTGACATCCCTGATGCGATAGAATTAAGCCTGATGAAAAAACACATACAAATGCTTTTGAACCGTCAGGAGGTGCTTCTGCCAAAATACGATATGTCGGGGACCGCAAAAAGATTTGACAACTGCACAATGGCAAAACCTTCTTCCGTAATTATTTCGGAAGGGCTTTACACTCTTGTTGAGGGAGTTGCAGACGTTTTTGACTTTAAAATCTACGTCGATATTGACAAATCGGTGCAAAAAAGAAGGTTTTTTGAAAGAGCAGAGCAAAGAGGGTTGGGGGATTCTGCCGGCAGAATTTTTAAAAATGCTTCCGAGAAAGCCTTAATTTACATTTATCCTTGTGCCAAAAACGCTGACATAATACTGAACGGCGAAACCTCAAGAGAAAAATACAGGGACTTTGTGGCCTCTCTTTTGACCTTGCTGGAGTCCGATTATTATAATTTTGCTGTATAATGAAGCCAGTTAAGATTGAAGGAGTTTAGGCAAATGAAACTGTGTGTCTTGCAAGGTACATTTAATCCAATACATAAGGCTCATTTGGCTATGGCTGATTATGTAAAAAAAAATTATGATTATGACAGGATTTTGTTCGTTCCTGCGTACATGCCGCCGCACAAAAAATTTGACACCAAAATGGCAAAACACCGGTTTCAAATGGTTAAACTTGCTCTGGGCGATGAAAAATTTTTCGAAATAAGCGACTTTGAGTTTCAAAACGAAAGATTTTCCTATACTTACCTGACAATTCTTGAATTGTACAAAAAATACAAAATAGATGGTAAAATAGGGTTTATAATAGGTTCTGACGCATTTGAAAAAATAGAAAGCTGGTATGAAACCGATAAATTGAAAGAGCTGGTGAACTTTATTGTTTTTCCCAGAGAAACTCGAATTAATGGGGCCGGATTTGCGTCATTGCAAAACAAAGGGTATAAATTTACGCTGACAAAAATGGAGCCGATAGAATTATCTTCAACGGAATTAAGAGAAAAACTGGTGAAAAAGCAGTCCGTGAGTGCATTTGTCCCGGATACGGTTTTGGAGTACATAAACAAAAATGAATTATACAGACAAAAGTGAAAGACATATTTTAAATTGGCTTAAAGACCATTTGAGTGAAGAAAGGCTTCTTCATTCAATCGGGGCTGCCCAAAGTGCTGCGAGATTGGCCAAAAAATTTAATCAGGACGAAAAGAAGGCTTACACGGCGGGGCTTTTGCATGATTGTGCAAAATGTCTCAAAAAAGAGGATATGCTGAAGATTGCTGTAAAATTGGGGCTTGACAAGAGCGAATTGTCTAATTTTAAATTAATTCACGCTCCGGTGAGTGCCTATATTGCAGAAAGCGAGTTTGGGGTTAAGGACAAGGAAATTTTATCCTCTATCCGCTGGCATACTCTGGGCAGAATGAACATGAGTGATTTTGAAAAAGTTGTGTTTTTGGCTGACAAAATCGAACTTAACACGAGGGATTTGAACTACAGAGAAAGAGTTTTGTGTGTTTTGGAGGAAGAAAACGGCCTGAATAAAGCACTCCTCATCTGTTACGAAGAAACGATTAAAAGCCTGATTAAAAGAGATATGGAAATTTGCCAAACCACAATTGATATTTATAACAGTATGCTCAAAGAGTACTCGCGTCATTGCGAAACATGAGACTTTTAGGTAGAAGAAAAAGTTTGCATTTTGAAGCAATCTTTCCAACGAGTGCATACCGATAAGATTGCTTCGGTGGACATTTTTGACTGAGCCGACAACCCTTTTCTCGCAATGACGTGGGAATTGTTTGCCCTTTTGCTTGAGCTGAATACCTAAAATATTCTTTGTAACAATTTCGCAACAAATTTGCCGTTGGGTAGCAAAAAATATTTTTAGAGTTTTTAAAGCAAGTATCATATTGTGTTACAAAAAAAATAGGAGAAAACAAGAGATGAAAATTATGAGTATTACAGGTGCCAACAACGGCATTTACAACCAACGCAGTCAAACTAACTGCAAAAACCAGCCTTCTTTTGGTGCCACTATTCACTTTGAGGATGAAGCTATGCTTAGGCTTTCAGAACTAGGGAAAACTTTTGTAGATGATCTTGAAAACAAAGTCAGTAAAATTAAAAAGATAGACACTGAAGGCAAATCGGTTCACTTTAATATTTCAAATTTCGGTGAATCTGGTGTGACTATAATCGCTACCAGTAAGGATCTGGAAGACATTCAAGGTGAAACCACTTTCACGGTGCTTACCGGTCGAGATAGGCATACTTGCTTTAAAGCCGGTGCAGATGGATTTATAGAGCTTTTAAAAGAAGCGGTGGAAGATTTGGAAAGGAAATACCCCAAATCTGCAGAATACTTGACAAAACGGTTTGCAAACTTAGAGGCAAAAATTAATGCGGTATAAGTAAGCTAAAGAACAATAAATATTTTAATAACCATAGATTTGTTGTATAATTATTCTGTTACGAATACGAGATGGGACAGATAGTTAAGAATGCCACACAAAATTTTACTGATAGATGACAGCAGCACTCAACTGGAAACATTAAAACTTCAGCTTGTAAACGCCGGATTCAACGTTGAGACGGCAAGCAGCGGAGTGCAGGGATATCAAAAAGTTTTTGAAGTTGCTCCGGATTTAATATTGTCTGAAATTGTGATGCCAAACCTCGGCGGATACCAGCTTTGCAGATTATTAAAAAACAACTCCGCTACAAAAGAAATCCCACTCATGCTGCTGACTGTTCTTGACAAAAATATAGACAAGTTTTGGGGAAACAAGTCCGGAGCGGATAAATTTATATCTAAGACGGCAAGCTTTGAAGAAATAGAGAAAACATCAAAAGAAATTATCGAAAAACATCCGGTTTCGGATGAATATAAGCAAGTTTTGCTGAAAAGTGAAATAAATGAAGAAATAATTCAAAATCAGATTAATAATATTCTTGACGAATTGATTATAAATTCGACTTTTCTAAATGAATTTCGTGATTTAGGGGTGTTTTTGGGGCATGAAAAAGTTTTGGTTAAAAAGATATTTGAACTGCTCAGTTCTTTCGTAGATTACAATGTTGCGGGTTTATTTTTTGATAATCCGGATAAAAACGAAAAAAACATTTTATATTTTGATGTTAACAAGAAACCTGTTGCGGAATTTATTATAGAAAAGATAAAAAGGGATTTTTTCACCGCAATGCCTGACGTGCAGGAATTTACAGTAAGAGATTTCAGGCATGAAATAGTCGGGGAAAAAATCTGGAGTACTGAAGCGGTTTTGGAGCTTGAAGAATTTAAGAGTACTCACATTTTGCCGCTTGTTTCAGATGGGGTTTTGCTGGGCGGAGTTTGTTTTTATAACACTGAAGAATGTGACTATCCGGAATTTGAATTTTACAAAGCCATGGTAAATGAACTTCTGGTGCTTTTTAAGATGCGATATTTATACTCAGAAACGGAGTATTTATCAGTAACGGACGGACTTACAGGGCTTTACAACAGACGGCACTTTGAATATAACATTGAACGTGAATTTTTAAGATCAAGACGTTATCACAGCGAATTGAGTTTGGCCTTGGTTGACGTAGACTTTTTTAAGAAAGTTAATGATATGTACGGACACCAATTTGGAGATTACGTTTTAAAAGAAATTTCAAATATTATATCCGCATCTTTCAGAAAAACCGATATGATTTACCGCTACGGCGGAGAGGAATTAGCCGTAATTTTGACCGAAACCCCGCTTGAAAGTGCAATTATTCCGCTTGAAAGGCTTAGAGAAAAAATTTCTCAGTATAAATTTACTTACAATGGTGAGGAAACGAGCGTCACGGTCAGCATTGGAGCAAGTGCAAGTTCAACCTCTCCGGAAAACCAAAAAGATTTGGTGGAATATGCCGACAAAGCTCTTTATAGGGCGAAGCGAGACGGCAGAAATAAAGTGATAAAATATTCGCATGAAGAATTTGACAAAATTTTAAAGCAATAATATTCATCCCCTGCCTCTATCTTCTTTTTTGTTACATTTTCTTATAAATTCACTGTTTTATGTCAATTTCGGCGAAGCAAAAACCTTTATATAAATATAAGGTAGTGTAATTTTAGTGTGAAAGTGGAATTGATGGTATCGGAAAAAGATTCTAGCCGAACAGGTGTGCATGATTTTTTTGCTAATCCTATACAACAAAGTGTTGCTCCGGGGTATCTTTCCCCTGAGAAAAATGAGGATTTTGCAGGAATTAGTGCGGATTTGTCCAAATATTTAAACGAGAACGCCATTTCGGAAATGATTAAGGTAAATTCTGAAATCACAAAGATTTTGAGCAAATTTAAAATTCCGCTCAAAATAAATATGAAAGTACTGGATAATCTTGTACAAAACCACCTTCCTGAAACAAGAAAGGCGGCAATCGGCATAGCAAACCATCTGCCTGATAACTTCCAGCCGATGATAAACCGAAAAGCCCTAACGGAAGCCACAAGCCTGCACGATTTGGCCAAAGTTATTATCCCTGAAGATATTATTAATAAACGGGGGTCTTTGACAGAGGAAGAATTCGAAATAGTCAAAAAACATTCCGATTTAAGCTACGAAATGCTTAAATCTACCGATTTAGACTCCCAAACCCTAAATCTGATAAAAAATCACCATCAAAATGCGAAAAAAACAGGTTATCCGAGTGTGGATGAAAATTTTGTGTCCGATATTAATCTGCAAATTCTTTCTTTGGCTGATATGTACTCGGCCCTGAGAGAAAAACGCTCTTACAAATCAGAAATGAGCAAGGAGCAAGCTCTGGCAATAATTAATAAAGAAGTAAAACAGGGAAAATTTTCAACATACGTATTTAAGGCACTCGTTGATTACGCCAATGAGAAAAACTCAATTAAGCTCAAGCCTCAAAGGCAAGTCTTTAACCTCGAAGCGGTAAACAGCCTCGGGACCTAAATCCTCAAACGCAACCAAATCCTTTCTTATAAACTTCTGTGCCAAATAACAGGCAATACCCCCAATAACCGTAAAATAAAGTACACCGGCTTGTTTTACGGTTTTTTCAACTTCCTCTGACCGCTCACCTTTGCCGATTGTCGCCAGAACTCCCTGTTCATAAAGAATCGGTGCAAATTTATCCATGCGGGCCGACGTAGTCGGCCCTATTGAGCCAACAACACAGTCTTCTGCACAAGGACATGGTCCGGCGTAAAATATAATCTTGTTTTTCAGGTCAAACGGCAACTTTTCCCCTTTTTTAATCATTTCCACAAGCCTTTTGTGTGCCATATCACGTGCGGTGTAAATTTCGCCTGACAAGAGAATATTTTGGCCCCGTTTGAGCGATTTTAATTGAGCGACGTCAGAAGTGTTTATTTTTTTAGTGAGAAGTGAGGTGGAGAGTTGAAAGGTCGAAGGGTCGAAGGGTCGAACGGTTCTGTTCTCAATTACCAATTCCCCATTCCCAATTTCCAATTTCCTTTCCCCTTTCCCCTTTCCTCTTTCATCTTCCCCGTTTCCGGTTCCCTCGATTACGCATTTTGCATGCCTTGAACTGTGGCAATTAATCGTTACTGCGACTGGCATGCAGGCGATGTGGGTAAAATCTGTGAGGATTTTTACGTCCAAAGCAGTTGAGGGGCCGCCGAGGCCGGCGGCCCCGATGTTCAAACCGTTAACCGCATTTTTAATTTTTTCAGCCAGCTTTTCGTGAGCTTCATCAACATTTTTTTCTAAAAGCAGGGCCTTTTTGGATAAAAGTCCAGCATATTCCATTGTTCCGCCTGCCCCTATTCCTATAAAGTAGGGCGGACAAGCTTTTGAACCCGCTTTTTTAACAACGGAAACAACAAATTCAACTATTTCATCCTCTGTAATTGTCGGCGAAAGCATTTCGACGGCTGAAACGTTCTCGGAACCTCCGCCTTTGAGTAAAAGCTCAATTTCAACTCCTTCAATATCGGCAAATTCTGTATAAATAATACAAGGCGTGTTTGTTTTTGTGTTTGTGCGGTCAAAAACGGCGTTTTTCACGACGGATTTCCTGTAGAAATTTTCTTCATAGGCTTTTTCAACGCCTTTGTTTATCGCCTCCTTAAAATTGTCAGGGAAACATTTACCTTTGGCAAAAACCAAAACCTGCCCCGTGTCTTGACATAAAGGCATTTTCTTTTCATAGGCCATTTTGGCGTTTTCTAAAATAAGAGCAAGCACCTGTTTCGCCTCTTGCGAAGTTTCTATTTCATAAGCTTTATAAATTTTTTGCAGCACATCATCGGGCAATTTTGTATTTGCCTCGACGCACAAACCATAAATCACATCTTCAATTGTTTTTGAGTCAACCATAAATTTATTTTAGCAGTAAATCTTAAATAGTAAATAGGGGAGGGTTGGAGGTATGGAGGGCTTAAGCCTTTAAGCCTATCGACCTTTCGACCTAACTATTTTCAGCCTAAAGTCATCCATACTTCCGTTATAACGCTTCAAATCCCGGTGAAGATTCAGGCAGATTTTGGTATCCCTCATTTGAATAAACCGTTTTCTTTATATATTTATCGGAATAGTTGCCTCTCTCAAATATTTTCTTAAGAGTATTTTCTCTTTGTACAAGTGAATCCAAATTTAACTGATAATCCGGATATAATTCCAACAATTCGCACCAGACGGCAGCTTCCATCGTCCAGGCATAAGTTTCTTCTGAAAGAGAATTAAATTCATCCTGATGCAAAGCCTCATGAGATAATAGTGCAGCTATCGCAATAGCTGGCGAGGTGTTATGTTTTTGGCTTATATAAATGTACAATTTCGAACCTCTTTTCCAGCCTAAAGCGTCAAAAGTCGCATAGCTCTTGTTTATTGAACCCAAATCTTTAAATTCAACCTTAATCGGTTTTGACGTCAAATTGTTCCCCAAAACGGCATTTCTGGAGAATTCGCCGCCTGTCCCCTTGAGCATGTCAAGAGCAACGTAGAAAACTTCATCTTTCCCCACAGCCTTATACTCATCCTTAATACCTTTAATATATTCCGGAGTATACTTCGCAGGGTAAAGAGGGTTAACAGCCTCTGTTTGGCTCGGGGCAGTCTTTTCAACAGCTTTGGCACTGCCATTGCTTTTTGGCATTGGCGGTTTATCCAGAGTAAGAGCAAATGCCGGAGCAATCCCAAACCCCAAAGACGCCATTAACAAAATTCTTGCAATATATTCTTTTTTCATGTAAATCTCCCAACTATTTTTGTTTTCAACAAAAAATTACTATAATCTTACTATAATCATAGTATAACATTGTTTTATTTTAATGACAAATCGCCGTTAGTCACAATGGAAAATTTTATTTTAAAACCTTCTCTGCCTGCTTTTCCCTGCCAATCGAGGTTAAATATTTTGCATAATCTTTCGCCAAATCTTTGTCAAAACTGCCCAGCCTGTAACTTTGTGAATAATATTTTACTGCTTCATCCTGATTATGCAGGGCAGAAGCCAGTTTTGCACACAGCCACTTATAGTTATAATTCCTCTCATCAATTTCGCCCGCTTCTTTTGCCCATTCATAGGCCAGCTTAAAATCCCCCAAATCCTGATAAAATTCGCTCATTTTTACATAAAGCATGGCATTATTCAGGTCAAGCGAAATGGCCTTTTTTAAACTTTCTACCGCAAAATTTTTGTCACCCTGCTCAAAAAGTGAAAGTGCGTTGTAATAGTAGCCTTCGGGGCAGTTTGAGTCCAATTCGATTATGTCCTGAGCCGAATCAAAAACTTTGTCAAAATTTTTCAGTTCAAGGTTTGCCTTTGCCGAAACAATGTAGGCATAAATGTACTTTTCATTTAGCTTAATGATTTTTTGGGCCAATTTCATGGTTTCTTTATAATTTTTTTGTCCAAATTCCATTTCGGCAAGTTCGCTCAGGTAATTTAAAGAGGCCGGATTTAGTTTTATGGCCTGTTTTATTGCACGTTTTGCCAAATCAATCTGAGAAAGCTCTTTGTATACTTCGCTTAAGGCAAAATAGGCAAAATCATCTTTCTGATTATTTTCAATAATTTTTTCTAACAGGTCTTTCGCTGTCAACAAATCACCTTTTTTTGCCATTATCATTGCACTTAACACGTTAGAAAGTTCGTGATTTTTGTTAATTGTTTTTATAAAATCCAATTCAAACAGAGCTTTGTCGTATAATTTTTTTTGATAATACAAATACGCCAAAGAGTAGTGGTAATCTACATTATCAGGAGCCAGACAAATCGCCCTGTTGAAATATTTTAGAGCCTCATCATTCCAGCCGTTTAAAAAATAGGCACTTGCAAGGTTATACGAATATTCTGCGTTTTTTGCGTCTGCCTTTTGGGCCTTAATGAAATATTTTGCCGCCTGAGCAAAACAGCTTTCGTTCAATTCAAAAAGCCCGAGGTAATTTGTGACTTCTGCAGTCGGATTTATTTTTTCCAAATCCGTAAATATTTTTTTTGACTTTTCAAAATCTTCCGTATCATAGTAAATTTTGGCCAGAAGAAGCATTATTTTTTCGTTTTTACTGTTTTTTTCATATCCTGAATTTAACAGTTCAATAGATTTTTGAAAATCGTTGTTATTGTAATAGGCATAGGCAAATTCATACAAAATCTCATCATCACGTTCAGAAACAGACTTTTCCAGTTCTTTTATTTTTTCAAAATCATTTAGCTTGTTTAAAATATTTATTCTTTTTGCCAGATTTTGGCAGTCCGGCTGTATTTTGTATATCCTTTCGCAAACGCTGTTTGCTGATTGCAAATCTCCTTGAAGCAGATATATTTCTTCGAGTAAAACCAGACAATCAGAATGCTTGTTGTCGATATCCAAAACTTTTTCAATATAATATATGGCCCTTTGAAAATTATCCAAAAGCTTGTAAAGGTGGGCAAGTTGGGCCAAAATTTCCATATTATCGCCGTCTATTGCAAGGGCTTTGTAAAGCATCTCGATTGCAGGCTTATAATAACCCTGATTTTTAAGCTCAAAAGATTTTTTTATGTAATCTAAAATTTTAGTGTCGTTCATTTTTTACCGGTTAATTTTTTATGTTTTGATTTTTTACCGCTTTTGTCAGAATTAGCTTCTTCAGCTGTATTTATTATGACCAGAACTTCATCTTCTCCCGCCATTTTGAGATTATTTCTTGCAATTGATTCAAGGCTGGATGCGGATGAGAAATTTTTAATTTCCTGTTTAAGTTTTTCATTTCTTTTTTCAGCCTGATATTTTGTCTTTTTAATTGTATTTATCTTTGTCTGGTAAGAAATGGTTTTGGATATGTTTAATATCGCACTAAAGCCAATTTGAGCAAGACAAATCAGAAGCACAATGGTCAACAATGAGTAATAAACACGTATTTTGTTTTTGCGTTGTTTATTTTTTATTTTTGTTTTGTCGATTAACGTTTCAATTTCCTGGTTATTCAACGGTTTTTGGACTTTTTTCTTAACCGTCGATTTTTTCTTTTTCGACTCTTCTGCCATAGACCCCCTAATATTCAAATGGAAGCATTAAAAAAATTTCAAAACTCCATGACTCTATTATACCTCAAGTTATTAATTATTACAAAATCGGGGGAAAAATTTTACAATTTGAACCTTGTTGAAAAGCGAACTGAAGAATTTATGTAGTTGTCCTCATAAAAAGATTGGCCGGCTCCGAGTTCAAATTGGACTTCATCAGCGTATTTTTTCATATGCGGAGTGTACCTTAAAACAAGTTCGTTTTTTTTGTATATTTGGTTTACATCGGTCTGCATAACGTCCAAAAGTGATAAATGCTTCGTGAGCTTCAGCTCGGGAATGAAAAAAATCTTGCTGTCAAAAGCCGGATCATTAAGGTTTGTACTCTTTGAGAAAGCAGTCCCCAGTGCAAAATACTTGCCTTCATATTTACTAAAAACGCTGGTGGAATGGCTTGTACTTGCACTATCAAGCGACGAATCGTAATTTGTACCGAAACTGAAATTGCCGAGCTTTTGGCTAAAAGATGTATTTACCGGTCTTATATTATACTCTTGAGTAGAAAATTTTGACGCTGCTTCCAGACCATCCTGAATAGGCTGAAAAGTCGGCCTTTTCATATTTGCAGGCTGAGTCTTTGAACTGATTTTTTTGGGTCGGGTAAAATTAATTTTGTTTATTTCTGCCGGTTCCAGCTGGACAGGTTCTTTTTCCTGCATGGATTCGTTGTATTCCAAATAGCCCCGAAGCTCGACGTTTCCGGAATCTTCGGTAAAATAACTGTCTACATCTTCCTCATCTTCAGCCTGAGCAATGCAAGCCTGCGTGCTAAAAAGCACTATTAAAAGTAATGTTAATATCTTTTTCATACCCACATTTTAGGCCAAATCAGAGTTGTTTTCAAGAGGATTTACATTAAGGATTAAAGTACATTCTCAGCTATTTTTTACGTTAGCCTTAATAATCTCTGAAATCCATGGCAGGTAACTGTATTGACCTTGAAAACTGGTTACGGCCAAATATATTATAACCGCATAAATCAAAGCCTGAATTAAAGAAAAGCCGAGCAGTATCGGTGCATTCAGGTAGAATGTAAATTGCAATACCAGCTGATTTACCAGAGGAATTACGCTGAGAATATTCATTACCAGTCCCAAAAGAGCACTCAGAAGAAAATATGCAATGGAGATAAATATTGACTGAAAAATATGATATTTTAAGTATGGTCTGAGGTTATTTTTTGTAAAAATTCCAAGCAGCAGCCATAAAAACCCGACAAATCCAAAAGTAACATAACTAAGTACGGCAATAAATTTTTCCATCAAGAGCGGTTCCTTTTTTGAGTAATTTTTTTGCATAATTATTTCTCTTTCTTATCAATATATTCATCTAAAATCTGGATGTAAACCAGCTTGTATTCATCGTTGTCGGGAGCCATTTTAATTGCATCCCTGTACGAAACCAGAGCTTTTTCAATATCCTTTTGGGCATAGCGGACATTCGCAATCGACATATGTGCAACGGCATCGCTGTAATCCAGATTTAATGCCTTTTTATACTGTTCCAATGCCGGCTCAAACTGCCCTAAATCATAATATAAATTCCCCAGAAGGATATAGGCAGTATTAATCTTTGGATTTTCCTCTATCGCTTTGCCGTACAACTTTATTGCCTCATCAGGATTTCCGAATTCAGATTGGAAAATTGCGTAAGAAATGTAAGCTTTGTAATTATCTCCGTCCATTTTTAAGGCCTTTTCATAATACTCAAAAGCTTCTTCTTTCCTTTCCACTGCGGCTAGAGTTTTGCCGATATAAAGAGCGATGGATTTGTCTTCGTAGCAGAGTTCTTCAACTTTTTTGTAATGAAAGAGTGCATTTTCATAGTCGGATAATTTCAGATAAATATTGCCAAGACCGGCATGGGCCGCTACATCATTTTTATCTATAGACAAAATTTGTTTGTAATAAACTTCAGCTTCCACATAATTTTCAAAGTCGCAAAACAGGCGTGCTATGGCATTATAAGTATCTTTGGCCGGTGCTTTCAAATCAAGAGCACGGTTGTAATAATACAAAGATTTTGAAAAATTCTTCAATTCGGCATAAACATTTCCCATATTGAAAAAAATCGCATAATTCAACGGTTCCAGCTCTTCCGCTTTTTTGTAATAAGAAAAGGCTTTTCTGTAATCTTTGTTGTAAAACCACAAGCTGCCGGTGTTTATAAGAGCTAAAACATCTTTAGGATTCACCTCCAGCAGGCTTTCATAAGTAGAAATCATGCTGTCGAATTTGGAATCCATGCCGTACAAATTTGCAAGAACATGGTAATTTTCAACGTTCTTAGGCTCTTTTGTTATCGCCAGAATGGTTTCTTCGATTTTTGAGTTAATTTCTTTGCTGTCCATTTTATAATTTTACTCTATAAAAGATTTATTAGCAAAATAATTAAGAATTCGTAATCTTAAGTTTACCGCATCGAAACTTTGTTTCTCTCCGCACATGCATCAAGTCAAGAAATAACTGATATATCAGGTTCTTCATCAGGCGAGGCCGTATGTGGTTTCATAAATAATAAAAGCGGAATTATCAGGAAGCAAATCAACCCGAAAATTCTAAACGCATCCATAAACGCCCACAAATTTGACTGTTTCAGAAGTTCTACATACATCAGGTAATTAGCTTTGGTTTGAGCAAGAGAAACGTGTGAGTATTTTGAAAGTGCCGCCGTCATAGCCGTAACTTTGTATTGGAATGCCGGATTCAGCGGGTTCAGATACCCTACCATGCTGAATTGATGCATTTGTCCGAAGCGGGAAATCATTGTTGCAACAATCGACATCCCAACTGCCCCGCCGATATTCTTGAGCAAAGCCTGAATTCCTGCCGCATTCGTCATCTGAGCATTTTTTAGGGTTACAACTGAAATCGTACTCAGGGCAATCATGCAAAAACCCATGCCGGCACCGAAAATAAAATTCGGAATAAGGATATTTATCATGGATATTTGTAAATTTGAATTTCCAAACATCATACTTGAAGTACCCAAAAGTGCCAGACCTATGGCAATCAGCAGCCTATCATCAATTTTTTTGGCAAAAATCCCAGTTACAATTATCGCCGCAACACTTCCTATCCCCCTCGGCATCATAGAATAGCCGCTTAAAAACGCACTATATCTCAAAAGGTTTTGCAAAAACAGAGGCATAATCGCAATAGAAGAGTACAGAACTGCACTTATCAATACAAGCAAGACCGTCCCAAAGGCAAAGTTTTTATCCTTAAATACTTTCAAATCTAAAATGGATTTGCTGTTTACAAGTTGAGAAATGACAAACGCAATCATAGAAAACATTGACACCGTAAAGGTCCAACAAATCCAGGGGGCATTAAACCAATCATTATTTTGGCCTTTATCAAGTACAACCTGCAAACATACAAGCCAGAGGATTAAAAACCCGAACCCGACGTAATCAATCCTTTGCCCTTCTTTTTTCTTTGCAAACGGCGGGTCCTCGACAAACATATTTGCTAAGGCCGCAGCCAAAAAACCTAAAGGAACGTTTATGTAAAAAATCCAGTGCCAGGAGTAATTATCCGTAATCCACCCGCCCAGAACAGGTCCTATAATCGGTGCTATAATAACTCCAACCGCAAAAATAGACATTGAAAGCCGTCTTTTTTCAATCGGGAAATTCTCCAGCAAAATCGCCTGTGCTATCGGAATAATCGCACCCCCTCCAAGCCCTTGCAAAATTCTCGCCAAAATCATCTGGTCTAGAGAGGTTGCAAGCCCGCAGAGAAATGAAGCAATGGTAAAAATCAAAATACAATTTATAAAAAACACTTTTCGCCCGAAAATACTGCTAAACCAAGCAACCGAAGGTAAAATTATTCCGCTGGCAATCATGTAACTTGTCAAAATCCACATGGCTTCGTCGTTACTTGACGAAAAACTTCCCGCCATATGAGGCAGGGCTACGTTTGCAATTGTCGAATCAAGCACAAAAATGAACGTCGCAAGCATTACTGCAAGCGTCGCCGGCCATGGGTTTTCAGGCGGATGCCATTGTTCGTGTATTATATTTTCAGCGGTCATTTTTTTCTCTTTATGATATAGGGCAATTTTTTGTTATTTTTATTTCCATTCAAGTAAAACTTGATTAGCTGTAAATCCGGGGCCAAAACTTAGCATTAGAGTTTTTTCACCGATATAATTATTTTTCATTTGCTCCTTAAGAATGAATAAAACTGTGCTGCTTGACATATTTCCGAATTTTTCCATAATTTCTCTTGATAAATGTGCATCTTTTCCGTGGGCTGAAAGTAATTCTTCAATCTTGTCAAGAATTTTTACTCCGCCCGGATGGATTATGAAATTGTCAACATCGCCTATTTCAAGTCCGTTTTTTTCCAAAAATGGTACAACCATTTCATAAAAATTATCCTGAATAACTTCCGGAATACATTTATTCAAATTCATCTTTAAGCCTGAATTTGTAAGATTATACCCTAATATTTCCGTTGTATTCGGTACTTGATACATTTTAGAATCAATTATTTTGTAAGAAAGTTCCGGCTTTGAATCTAAAATTACGCAGGCTACGCCGTCAGAAAATAGTGCCGTTCCTACGACATTATCCCAACTGAAATCATTAACCTGCATTGTGTTGCTTGGCAGTTCAATCGTAATTATTGCAACTTTTTTGTCCGGATAGGCTTTTAACAAATCATTTGCGTATATCAGTGCTGTTACACCTGCTGCACAGCCTGATTCTGTTATGGGAAGATGTTTTATATCTTTTCTCAATCCGACGTTATTTGCAATATAAGCATTAACTGATGGAATCATAAACCCTGTGCAAGAAGTTGTTATTAAATAGTCCAACTCTTCAGGTTTTAGCCCGCATTTTTTCAATGTTTGTTTTAATACCTCAGTTCCGAGTTCAATTGCTTTTTCTCTGTATAAATTATTGGTATCTTCAAAAGTCCTTTGGGCCAACAAAACCTCAGGCGGGGCCACCGTATGTTTTGATTTAATTTGCGTATGATGGAATATTCTGTCGGCTTTTTTTCTAAAATCTTCGCTCTGGGATGAAACCCATTTTGTGTAAACATCAATTGCTTCTTGCTCCGTATACGAATATTCAGGCAGAAGTGTGTTTACTGTGATAATCCTTGACATTTTTCCTCCTTCTTTTTCTCTATACTACCACAAACTTAATGCATCACCGCTATATGCTCACTGTTCGGGTCTTTTTTGTTCCCCTCCAATAAAAATACCAGCGGAATAATTATTAAAGCAATCAAGCCAAATATCCTAAATGCGTCTATAAATGCCCACAAATTAGATTGCTGGAGCAGTTGAGTGTACATAAGATAATTTGCCTTAATATCCGCGGCTGAGATGTGCATATATTGTGCCAAAGCCATTTTTAACGCAGTAACCTTTGCATGAAATGCAGGGTTAAGCGGGTTTAAAAATTTGACCATGCTAAATTGGTGTGCCTGTCCGAATCTGGATAACATTGTTACAACAAGAGATGTTCCGATTGCTCCGCCAATATTTTTTAGTAAATTTTGGACTCCGCTTGCATTCGTCATTTGTGCATTGTTTAAAGTTGCCATTGATAAAGTAGTTAGGGGAATAAAACAAAGAGCCATGCCAAATCCGAAAATTAAATTCGGTACAATAATATTCATCATTGAAATCTGCAAGCTTAAAAATCCAAACATAAGTCCCGCTCCCCCCAGGCAAAGAAGTCCGGTTATTCCAAGAATTCTTTCATCAATAATATTTGAAAATAAGCCTGTAATAATTATGGCCACAAGTGCTCCTATCCCTCTCGGCATAAGGGCATACCCGCTCCAAAATGCACTATACCCTAGCAAATTTTGTAAAAATAACGGCATAATTGCCGTAGAGGCATACATTACAGCATTTACAACAACCAGCAAAATAGTTCCGTAAGCAAAATTTTTATCCTTAAATATTCCTAAATCGATAATCGATTCCCTGTTTTTAATCTGAGAAATGAAAAATGAAATCATGGCAAACAGCGAAAGTCCAAAAGTCCAACAGACCCAGCCGGCATTAAACCAATCAGCGTTGTTACCCTTATCAAGTACAATCTGCAAAGTGGCAAGCCAAATAATTAAAAACCCGAATCCAACGTAATCAATTTTTTTCAATCCTTGTTTTTGAGCATACGGAGGGTCTTCAAGCCACAATTTTGAACAAATAATTGCGATAATTCCAAACGGAATGTTTATGAAAAAAATCCAATTCCAGGAAAACGCATCTGTAAGGTAGCCGCCAAGTACAGGACCTGCCACCGGAGCAAGTATACAGCCCAACCCAAAAACCGACATTGCCAACCCTCTTTTTTCCTTCGGAAAACTTTCGCATAAAATTGCCTGTGCTATCGGCAAAATAGCACCCCCGCCCAAGCCCTGAAGAATTCTTGAGAAAATCATCATTTCTATAGATGTAGACAACCCGCAAAGCAGTGATGCAACAGTGAACAAGGTAACGCAACTAATAAAAAATGTCTTTCTTCCAAAAACATGGCTGAACCAGCCGACAGAGGGTAAAACTATGCCGCTGGCTACCAGATAACTGGTTAAAATCCACATAGCCTCGTCATTACTGGAAGAAAAACTCCCCGCCATATGAGGCAGAGCAACGTTTGCAATTGTCCCGTCAAGTACAAATATAAATGTTGCCGTCATAACCGCAATGGTCGTTAACCATGGATTTATTGAGGGCTTCCAGTCTTCGGCGATTGTTTCAATAGTCATCAATCTTCCTCTGAGGTTATGAGTTTATGGGGTTATAAAGTGGATAGTTCAGCGTAACTATTCATCTTTTACCCATGCACCTTTTCACCTACTGTTTTACTCTAACCTTAGGTTCAACTGACATGCCCGGTACAATCGTGTACTCGTTCGGGTCAATTTTTTCCGTGAACACAATTTTTACAGGAATTCTTTGAACAATTTTAACGAAACTCCCGACCGCATTTTCAGGCGGAAACAAACTTGATTTTGCTCCTGAAATTCTTTGAATACTGTCAACTTTCCCCTTAAATCTTTTATCGGAATATGTGTCTACTTTAATTTCAACGTCTTGCCCGATTTTCATGTGTTTCAGCTGGCTTTCCTTAAAATTGGCTATTATCCAAACATTATCAGGAACAATAACAAACAAAGGCTGTCCCGTTTGAACATAAGCTCCTTTTTCTATCGATTTACTTGCAACAGAGCCGCTTTGAGGTGCATAAATCTTTGTATAGGAAAGATTAAGCTCTGCCTGCTTTTTCAAAGCAGCAAGCTGTTTTAAATCAGCATCCGCAACTCTGCTGTTATCTTTTGACAAAATATTTTGCTGTGCCTGTGTTAAAGATGCCTGCGAATTGTCATAGGCGGTTTTTGCGTTGTCATATTCAAGTTTTGATGCCGCACCCGATTTATAAAGCTCTGTGTATCTGTTCAAATTTCGCTTTGCCAGTTGAATTTGTGAACTTACAGCTTCAAAATTGGCCTTGGCTCCCTTTTGCTTGTATAAAGCGGATTCATAGGCCGCAGTAGCCTGAGCTAATTTTACTTTATAATCCGTATCGTCAATTTGTGCAACCAAATCGCCTTCTTTAACTTTTTGGTTATCAACCACGTACATATCAACAACCTGCCCTGATACTTTCGGTGCAATTTGCACAATATGTGTTTCTACATAAGCATCTTCCGTAGATTCCCATTTGCCTGCGTTTAGCAACCAAAAATAACCTGCTATTGCCACAAAAATTATTATTACGGGTACTAAAAATCTTTTTTTAACTTTTGGTGTTTTTTCTTCATCTGACATTTTTTATCTCCTTTTATTATTGCTATATTTGTATGCTTGTTATTCTGCTTAAATGCCCTTTCAGTTTATCAAGCGTTTGCCTTAAAGCTGCAAACTCTTCCTCTGAAACATCATCAAATACTTTTTCGAAAGCAGTTCTCAACTTTTCCTGATTATCTTCTATAACTCTTTTCCCTCTTTCGGTTATGTAAATCTTTTTGACTAATCTGTTGTTTTTTGTTTCCACAATCCTCTTGATAAAACCATTTTCCTCTAAAATATTTAAAATTCTTCCGGTATTTGAACGGTCTTTTAAAATCAATTTCGACAAATCTCTCTGGCAAATATCATTATTTGCGTAAATCGCATCAAGCGTTATAAATTGGTCAATAGTAACTCCCATGTGCAATTGATTAAAAAATTGAGCCCCTTTAATTTTAAAATAAATAACTGTCTGCTCCATTGCATAAATTATACTTTCCGTATAATGACATTTTTCTCTTTCCTTCATCGCAATTCCTCGTGTATAATAATATTGTAAACAGTTCTTTGTAATATATCCAACATGCTGTAATAATTACATGTTGCAATTACAACAATGTTATGTTAGCATAGTATTATAAAAAAGTAAAGAGGGTACAAAGCAAGAGGTGAAAAGTGAGAAATAGCAAGAAGATAATAGCACTGGCATTAATAACCGGCATGCTCGGATTAAATTGCATGCCCGTTTTTGCAATACGGGAAAAAAGAGTCATTCAATCTCAAGTCACAGAATATAAATTTGAGGATGTTAATCTTGACTGGTGGAAAAATTATAATGATGAATATTTGGAAGGTTACATTGTCAAAGCCGTAAACAACAATCAGGATTTAAGAATTGCAACCTTGAAGGTTGAAGAAGCCAGACAAAATGTCAAATTGCAATTTTCAAAAGAACTTCCGACCGCATCTGTCGGCGTCTCACCTTTGCTTTACAAAAATCAAGGTGTAACCAACACTGAAAGCTCTTTCGGTTTGCCTATGATGGTAAGTTATGAAGCGGATTTGTTTTTGAAAAACCATGACAAAACAAAATCTGTTAAAAAGCTTCATGAAGTTTCAAAAATAAACGAAAGGGCGGCTTATATTTCGATTGCATCGGCTGTCGGTGCGACTTATTTCAATATTGTCAAATTGGACGAACTTATTTCTATACAAAACGAAATTATTAAAGACAGAAAACAAATTTACGAATTAATGAAACAGAGAAATGAGCAGGGAATAACTTCAACTGCCGATTTGGTAAGAGCTGACAAGTCTTACGTCATGGCGACCACTGAATTAATTGATTTAAAAAAAGCCAGAGAAATCATGTTGAACTCGCTGGCCGTTTTAACGGGTGAAAGCCCAAATAACACTGACGAATTTAAAAGAATTTCTTATGCTGAATTGACTTATCAAAAGCCGATTCCGCAGGAAATTTCTTCAGAAATAATCACCCAGCGGCCGGATTATCTGGCGGCAGAAAAAATGGTTGAAAAGGCCGGAATTGACGTTAGAGTGGCAAAAAAGGAATTTTTGCCAAAGATTGATATTCTGGGGCTTATGTTCTTCAGCACAGGCTCGCTTGGCGGTTCAATGAACTGGGCAAACGCACTTTCAGCAATTGCGGGGTCTGCAATGCTTCCGATTTTCACCGGCGGTGCGAAGTTCGCCAATCTGAGATTGTATAAAAACAAATACGAACAGATTATGCAAAGTTATTACAAAACAAATTTGGTAGCTATTCAGGAAGTTAACGACTCTCTGAGCAACCTTAAGCTTGATAACGAAAAATATCTGAAGAATCTAAAATCTTATGATATGCAAAAAGCAGATTTTAAATATATGGAAAAAAGGCATGAACAGGGCATTATGTCAGGTTTGGACTTACTCCAGCAACGGGAAAACCTTTTGGTTATAAACGAAATGGTTGCCGCAAGCAAAACTCAGTGCTACATTGACCAAATCAGTCTTTACAAAGCCGTCGGCGGAAAACTTTAATGTACCTCAGAAAATTCTAAACAGCAAGGGTGCTGTCTAAAAAGTCCCCCTCTTAACAGCTAACGTCGTGCCGGAACATTGGTTATCGACTCCTCGTAGATTGTCCTTAATCCGGCATCACACAAGTGAGATCCCGAATTAGGGATGATTTTTTTGAAGCCAATAATTCATGTTTCGGGATGACGAAGGGGACTTTTTAGACAGCCCCGACATAAAAACACTTAGTTTCAAAACTTTTTGTTTTGCTCCCAAAGCCATGCTGTTCTGATTATTTCACGGATGTCTGTGTATTTCGGTTGCCAGCCCAGGATTTCTTTTGCTTTTTTGTTTGAAGCAAACAGTTTTGCCGGATCGCCCTCGCGTCTTTCGCCGTAAACAAGCGGAACCCTACGCCCCGTTACTTCTTCTGCCGCTTTGATAACTTCTTTAACGGAAGTTCCTATCCCCGTTCCCAAATTTATGCAGTAACTTTTTTGGGTTTCAAACAATTTTTCCATTGCCAGCATGTGAGCATCGGCCAAATCTTCCACGTGAATATAATCCCTTATACAGGTTCCGTCTTTGGTGTCATAATCAGTTCCAAAAACGCTTATTTGAGGGATTTCGCCCTTTATTGCTTTTAGCACAAGCGGAATTAAGTGGGTTTCAGGGTTGTGGCTTTCGCCTAATTCGCCTTGAGCATCGCATCCTGCGGCGTTAAAATATCTCAGGGCGGCGTATTTTAGCCCGTATGCAGCTTCGTAATCCGCCATAATTTGTTCCATCATTAATTTTGTTTTCCCGTAAGGGTTAATCGGATTTTGCGGGTGATTTTCGTCAATCGGGGTGTACTGAGGGTTTCCGTAAGTTGCACAGGTACTTGAAAAAACAATATTTTTTACATTGTTTTCAACCATGGCATCAAGAAGATTCAGGGTGTTTACGACATTGTTCCAGTAGTATTTCTTAGGATTTGTAACGCTTTCGCCCACGTAAGTGAACGCCGCAAAGTGGATTACCGCATCGATTTTATATTTTTTAAAAACTTCGTTAAGAGCGTTTTTGTCTTTTAAATCGACTTTTTCAAAATTTTTGGTTAAAACCGCTTCTTTATGGCCGTAAACAAGGTTGTCAACGACAACAACATTGTAGTTGTTGTTTAGCAAATATTTTACGGTATGTGAACCGATATATCCGGCTCCGCCGGCAACCAAGATAGTTTTGTCCATTATTTAACTATGCCTCTTTAAATCTATGCATCTCTGCTATTTCATATGTTATCACAAATACAAAAAAGGATTTTTGTGCTAAAATATAATCAAAAAGGAATTAGGAACATGAGTGTAAAACCTTGGGAAGAATATTTTTTGGATTTGGCAAAAACCTGTGCCTCACGCTCGAATTGCCTAAGGGCAAATGTCGGAGCGGTAATTGTCGGTGAAGACAAAAAAATTAAAGCGACAGGCTATAACGGAACTCCCTCGAAGGTTCAATCTTGTGCTGAACGCGGAGAATGTTTCAGAATAAAAAACAATATCCCATCCGGAACAAGATACGAAACCTGCCGTTCAATCCATGCCGAGCAAAACGCAATAATTCAGGCAGGGCAGGACAGATGTCAGGATGCAACGATGTATATTTTCGGGCATGATTTTATATGTATCCTTTGCAGGAGATTTATTGTCCAATCCGGAATCAGAGAAGTTTATTTGCGGAAAGACGAAAATTCACCGATTTTGAGAATTTCGGTTGAAAAATTGAGGAAAGAGCTTGAGGAACAGCCGCAACTGGTTTAAAGGCTGAAGGGTCGAACGGTTCTGCTCTCAATTCACAATTCCCAATTTCCAATTTCCTTTCCCTGTTCTCCGTTTCCCTTAATAAAATGTAAACAATTTGACAAAACCCATAAAAAAATGTTATACTTGAGGCAAATTAATCAGAAAGGGTAAAGAGTTGAAAAATTTTTGTAAATATTTTTTTGGATTGCTTCGTCGCAAATTTGCTCCTCGCAACGACACTGAAAAATTAACCATTCGACCTTTCAGCCGTTCGACCTTTCAACCCGCCTTCACTCTCGCCGAAGTATTAATCACCCTCGGGATTATCGGCGTGGTTGCAGGGCTTATGATTCCCGGAGTGATTGCCGAATCCCAAAAAGCAGGATATGTCGCAGGGGCAAGGAAGGCCTATTCGGACTGGAATCAGGCATTAATTCAAATGGCCGCCGATGGCGGCTGTATAGGCGATTTGAGCTGTTTCTTTGATTCTTCAGATTTAAAAACCATGGGCGATAAAATAGCCGGTTATTTTAACGTGGCAAAAAATTGTGATACGACAACCTCAGGCTGCTTCTCAGATACAATAGCACTAAATTTCGATGGTAGTAACACTGCAAGCGGGTATGATAGTGCTTACAGATTTATAACAGCAGATGGGATGGATGTTAGGCTTAATGTTCCCTATTTAGGCTGCAGCGGTTCGGGCGGTTCTTTAACAAAAATGTGTATGCTATATGTTTATATTGATGTAAATGGCCTCAAAAAGCCAAATGCTCTTGGTCGTGATATATTTTCCTTTGTGATTAACAATGATAATGGACCCGCTTTATATCCTGTGGGTGGGGCTAAATATGTTCCTTGGAAAACCAACAAATATTGTGACTACGGATATAACAACGGGACGAATAAAGACGGCCGATTTTGTGCCGGCCGCATAATCGACGAAGGCTGGCAGATGAATTACTAGCGGGGGAAATGGGAAATGGGAAATTGGTAATTGAACCGTTCGAACCTTCAACTTATCGACTCATCGACTTATCAACTAGAAGACGGGAAACGGAATTTCTTGTCGTTGCGAGGAGAAACAAAGTTTCGACGCGGCAATCCAAAAAATTGCCTCACATTATTCTAAGCTGCTAATTAGTATCAGATCCCGCATCAGAATGAATAACAAAAGCCAACCGCCATGCTCTAACCGGTGCGGGATGACAATAAGAGGGAAAAGGAAATTAGAAATTGGGAATTGTGAATTGAGAGCAGAACCGTTCGACCATTCAACTTATCGACTTATCAACTTAGTGACTAGAAGATGGGAAAAGGAAAGTTTTAATTTTTTTTATTGCACTTAATCACTTAATCACCCAGTCACTTAATAACTTCTTAAAAAGCCTTTCAACCCTTCTACCCCTCATTCCTCACTTTTTCCGCTCTCCGCATCCATCTGTTTTGCGTATTCCATTTGTTGTTTTGCATATTCTGTCTGCTGTTTTTGCTGTTCCTGAACGCTGTACGGATTATTGGCCACACCCTGCATCATGTTGGTAAATCCGCTGAGTGCGGAGTCTGTGGCAGGGTTTAGAAAACCGTCCAAATCGTAAGAAGAACCGTAAGGCGAAGTTCTGTTCGCCTTGTCTGATACAGAACACGGGTCTTGCAAGTTCAATTTTTTTACGCAAGAGCCTCTAAAATCCAAAGAATCACAAAACCCGCTTAACGAAATACCCGCAAAAGCAATGAATATTAATATAAGTTTGGTATATCTTTGGGAATATTTCATATCTTTGCATCCTATTTAACCGTTATACCAACAGTTTATCAGACCCCGCCTATTTTTTGTAATTTTCAATGACTCTCATTGCTGCACGAGCGACAGCGAGTGCCTTATCCGGAACATCTTTTGTAACGACCGTTCCTGCTCCTATTGTTGCACCCTCGCCGATTTCAACCGGAGCTACAAGCACCGAATTTGAACCGATACTTGCATTATTTTTAATAACAGTTTTGTTTTTTGCCTTTGTTGCGTGGTTGTAATTGGCCGTAATCGTTCCCGCACCAACGTTTACACCGCTTCCGATTTCGCTGTCGCCGATATATGTCAAATGGCATGCGTTCGTGTTTGAAGCGATTTTTGATTTTTTAACCTCAACAAAGTTGCCGATTTTTACGTTATCACCAAGTTCAACTCCGCCTCTGATATGTGCAAACGGCCCGATAGAGCAGTTCTTTCCTATTGTGTTTTTTCCTGTTATATAAACATTGGGATAAATCACCGTGTCCGCACCGATTTGAGTGTCAACACTAATCCAGACAGTTGCAGGGTCGACAATTGTGACCCCATTTTCCATATGTTCGTTAATTGTTTTTTGATTAAGCAGTTTTGCCGCCTCAGCCAGATGAATTCTGGAATTAATCCCGAAAATTTCTTCATTATTCTCTAAAGTGTAAGCATTAACATTTAACCCGCATTTACCGGCCCATAAGATAATGTCAGTCAGGTAATATTCGCCCTGAGCGTTGTTGCTTTTTAGCTGCGAAAATGCAGGCTTAATTTTTTGCCAGTTAAGACAATAAATCCCTGCATTGACCTCTTTAATTTTCTTTTGGGCGGGGCTTGCGTCTTTTTCTTCTATAATTTCCGCCAATTTTTCTCCATCGCGAATAATTCTTCCGTAATTTTCAGGGTTATCAAAAATCGCACTCATAACTGTTAAATCGGAGTTTTTGCTTTTGTGAAATTCAATAAATTTTTTCAAAGTTTCTTTTGTGATTAAAGGAGTATCCCCGCAGAGAATAAGGATTTCGCCGCCAAAGTTTTCCAGTTGCGGACAAACCATACTTATGGCATGTCCTGTTCCGAGTTGAGGAGATTGCAAAACTGTTGAGGCGTTGGCATAACTTTCTTTGACAAATTTTTCCACATCCTGTGCCTGATGGCCTACGATTACGAAAGATTTGCCGATTAAATTTGTTTTGTTAACCGCATCAAGTACGTATCCCAGCAGAGGTTTGTCAAAAATTTTGTGCAGAACTTTGGGCGTTTCCGATTTCATTCGGGTACCTTTGCCTGCCGCTAAAATCACCGCATTTATATTTTTTTCCATCATCCAACTCCTTTTTTAATTATTATATAACAAAATGTAAATTTTTTTGGATTTATCCGCAAAAAAAGTTTTTACGGGGTTTAAAGCAATGTAAACTAAAAACGAAAGGAGTACATTTATGTTAACTGTTAACACTTCATCTTTAACTAATTTAGGCCCAAAAGGAAAGGAAATCGCACTAAGGGTTCTTTTAAACCATAAAATTAAAAGCTACAATCAACTTGGTGTAGGTTTTAATTTTTACTCAAAAAAACCAAATATTCTTTTGTGCGATATTTTAAACGATTGTTTCGTAGTTGGAACTATTAAGAAAAACTTCGGTTTTTGTATAAAGGATAAAAATATTGAAAAAATTGCCAATAACTACGTTGATAAAGTATTAAAAAAGCTCAATAAAATTTTGGAAAGTGCAAAAAAATGAGCGTTGGGGGGAAATGCTCAATAAGCAAGTGGAACAACTAAAAAAGTAAAAGGAGTTTATTATGTTTTTAATGGTCAATAATTCAAACAATCCCAATATCAGTTTCGGTAATATGCAAGCCGATGTAACTAAATTAGGCCCAAGGGGCAAGGAAATCGCAGGAAAAATTTTTTCACATCCTGAAATTAATAGTCTGCATGAGAGCGGTTTAAATTTTGATTTTATTTCAAAAAAGGGAAATAAATTAGTTTGCAATCTTTCCACAATTACTTATAAAGACTATATTATGGGCAGTGTTAAAAAAAGATTCGGATTTTTTATACAAAAGAAAAATATTGAAAAACATGTTGAAAAATATGTCAATAAAATAAAAGAAGAAGCCTCAGCTATTTGGGAAAGAATGGCAGGGGATTAATTTTGTTTTTTTATTCGCCTCAAGAGGGATTAATTTTATTTTGCTTGTAGTAAAATAGTCTCTAAAAGGCGGATTAAAGTGAAAATAGCGTTAGTAAACCATGGCTGTTCAAAAAATTTAATAGATTCAGAGCTTATGCTCGGACTTTTAACCCAAAAGGGTTATGAAATCACCCTTGATGAAAATAAAGCCCAGATAGTTATCGTCAATACGTGTTCTTTTATCCATGACGCCGAAGAGGAATCTGTCCGGTCAATCTTAAAACTTGTTGAAGCGGGTAAGAAGGTTATTGTAACCGGCTGTTTGCCGCAAAAGCACAGGGAAGAACTTAAAAAAGCAATTCCCGAAATCGTTGCCATGCTCGGCACAACCGATTTTGATAAAATTGTTGAGGTTGTGGACAAAATAAAAGGCTGCATCAAGGACAGCGGAAGCGAAGGAGCAACTTCCTGCGTTTTGAATAATGACTATATTTCAAACATTTCTAAAAAACCGGAGTACGTTTATCCCGAAAATGTTGAAAGACAGCAAATTACCTTAGGGGCAAGTTCATATATAAAAATCGCCGACGGATGCAATTATCACTGCGGTTACTGCATTATTCCGCAGCTCAGAGGTGCTTACCGTTCAAGAAAGACTGAAAATATAATAAAAGAAGCCAAATGTCTTGCAGGACGGGGCGTTACGGAAATTGTTCTGGTTGCTCAGGACACGACCAGCTACGGGATAGACCTTTACGGAAAACCTATGCTGGCAAATCTCCTGCAACAGCTGAACGAGATTGACGGCGTTTCGTGGATAAGGGTTATGTATGCTTATCCATCTATGCTCAGTGATGAATTGATAAACAAAATTGCAACTCTGGATAAGGTTGTAAAATACGTTGATATACCGCTTCAGCACTCGCATGAATATATTTTGAATGCCATGAGAAGGCCGGCGTTTAATTATGAAACTCTGATAAATAAATTAAGGGACAAAATCCCTGATGTCGCTATCAGAACCGCTTTTATCGTTGGTTATCCGGGGGAAAAAGACGAACACTTTAAGCATCTTTACGATTTTGTTGAAAAAATGCGATTTGACAAAATGGGAGTTTTTGAGTACTCAAAAGAAAAAAATACAGTTTCTTACGATATGGACGGGCAAGTCCCCGAAAAAATTAAAAAAGAAAGATTTAAAGCCCTGATGGAACTTCAGCAGGGGATTTCAAAGGAAATTAACTCGACGTTTATCGGAAAAACTCTTCCGTGCATAATTGAAAATATTAACAGCGAGGGACTTGTCGTCGCACGCTCACAAAGAGATGCGGCAGAAATCGACGGCGTAGTTTATATTGACACAAAAAAACCCGTAATCCCCGGCGATATCGAAAATATTTTGATAAAATCTTCCGACGAATATGATTTATATGGAATATTGTAACAAAAACTTAACAATATTTTTCTTGATATGATTGGGCTTCAGTCACATTTGTTAAAACTCATCCCAAACATGCGTCAATCATGGATTTGAGATTGTTTTTATATATATAAGAGATATAAAAACGAGGATTTTTCAAATGGGGAATGACGAAATTAAAGTTATTAAAACTACGACTTCTACCGGAGCAAGCACTTGTGCTCTGGTAAAAACCGATAAGGACGGAAAAGAGTCAAAGCTTACGATATTTGACCGCGATGGCGATGGCCGTATTGAAAACCATGACGGTGTTGAAGCCAAAGGGAATTTTACGACTGATGAAATTAAAAACTTCCTTAAGGAGCAAAAATATACCAATGTAGCACAGGTTAAAACAACCACAAAAGACGGGGAAGAAGTAATTCTTCCTGATGTTGACGTTTCAAAAGACGGAAAACTTCAATTGAAAAAAGATAAAGAATATAACTTAGGCTCTTTGGCAAAAGCTTTGAAGATACAAAACAAACCTGCCAATACAACAACATCAAGTTACTTAAATAATTTTATGCCGGGCTGCCCTGGGCTTCCTCTGTTTCAAACCGAAGCACCGGATTATAGCCAACCGACAGCAAATATTAACCCAAGAGAATATTCAAATTTCTCAGACTATTTCGGCAGAGCAATTTCAATGCTTTCAGGAATGGGAACTTCGGGCGATTACAACTGTGCATCATTTATGATGCCAAACCTCATAGCTTCTATGTGGGATGCCGCAGGAAGATTGTTCAACAGGTCTGCGAAAACAACCGATACCCAAACAGACACAACAGAAACAACAAGCACTACAACGGATAAGGATAAAAAGGAAGATACAACTAAAACCGAAGAAATAACCGGCATAAGCACCGATGAAGATGTAACAGATGCCAAACCTGCACATAAAACAGGCAAAAAACAGGCAGATTCAGATGAAGCTGTGATAATTAAATCAAAACTTCCCGGAATATCTTATGAATACAAAGACGGGAAATTAAAAGTTATTTCTACACCGGTAAAGGCCGCAGCAAAACCGGAAGCACAAAGTACATTAACAAAAACTAAATATAATGAACTTTTGAAACTAAACAAACAGCTTGTAGCTGCTGAAGCCGAGCTTCGGAAGGCAGAGGCAGAAAGAGGACCACGACCAAAACCGCTTTCTAAGACTTATCTATTTTCAAGCAGTCTAAATACAAAAAAGGAAACGGTGGCTAAAATCGAAAATCAAATAAAAACTCTTCAAGCAGGCTCAGCTGGCGAACGCAAACAAGCAGAACAAGAATTAAAAACTCTAAAATCTGAACTTGAACAAGCTAAGAATTCAAAAGACAAAGCTCGCAGTCAGGTTCTCGAAGGAGAAATTAGAAAAGCAGAAGCCGCTTTGAAGCTGTATTCAGAAAGCAACTCTTAGAGTACTAAAGATATATGGTAGGTGCCTCCCCTCGTCATCCCGAAACTTAAGTTATCGGCCCAAATTTTGAGTGTCCATATTCGGGATCTCACTTGTTGGATGCCGGATTCAGGACAATCTACGAGAAGCCGATAACCCATGTTCCGGCACGACGTTAGTTGTTAAGAGGAGGCTTTTTGGACGGCCCCTACTTATTTTCGTCTATCCTCCTTTTTCGCTTAATATTTTTTATACACTTGCCCTGTTATTTCATAACCTCTTTTGTGTTAGAATAAAAACTAAAAAACGGGAGGCAATAATGTTGAAAGAAATTATAAATAACATATTTTACTGCGGTCTGAACCACCGTGAGAGAAGGCTTTTTGACGAATTAATTCCGCTCCCCATAGGGACGTCTTACAATTCGTATTTAATCAAGGGCAGCAAATATAATGCCCTTATTGACACCATGTACCCGCCAAAGACGGATGAATTTTTAGAAAAATTGGAAAAGGCGGGGGTTAAAAAGATTGATTATATAGTTGCAAACCACGGGGAACAAGACCATACAGGTGCTTTGCCGAAATTGGTTAAAAAATACCCTGAAGCAAAAATTCTGACAAACCCGAAATGCAAAGAAATTATACAGGAAATGCTTCACGTTGAGGATGAAAAGTTTCAAGTGGTGGCCGACGGTGAAGAAATTTCTTTGGGTGACAAAACCCTGAAATTCATCTGGACTCCTTGGGTTCACTGGCCCGATACTATGTTCACGTATATAAAAGAGGACAAAATCATCTTCACATGCGATTTTTTGGGTTCACATTCGCCGTTTGAAGACCTTTTTGCCCCTCAAACCCCTGAAATTTTAAAAGCCGCAAAAAGGTATTACTCAGAGATTATGATGCCATTTAGAAATTTTTGCAAAAAATATGTCCAAATGCTTAAAATGATGGATATTGACATGATTTTAACAAGCCATGGCCCGATTTACAAAAATCCCGAATTTATCTTAAATGCCTATGAGCAGTGGACTTCTGACGATTGCAAAAATGAGGTCATAATCCCTTACGTTTCCATGTACGAAAGCACGAAGGAAATGGTTGGTTACATGTGCGAAAAACTTAGTAAAAAGGGGATTGTGGCAAAACCTTTCAACATTGTGGAAGAAGATTTGGGAGAGCTTGCAATGGAGCTTGTTGATGCCTGCACGGTTGTGTTCGGTTCTTCAATGGTTTTGGCGGGGCCTCACCCTGCGGCAGTTACCGCTGCTTATTTAGCGGGAATTTTAAGGCCAAAGGTAAAGTTTGTTTCCTTCATCGGTTCTTACGGCTGGGGAGGCAGTTTGACGGGAAAACTGGAGGAGGCACTTTCTTCCTTAAGGTGCGAAAAACTTCCGCCGGTGATAATTAAAGGCAAACCAAGGCAAGAAGATTTTGAAAAATTAGATGTTTTGGTTGAAGAAATTTACCAAAAACATAAAGATTTAGGGCTGGTCTAATCATAGTACGGGGGTTATGGGGCTGTTTCAAACTACTGCTGCGATATCTTGTTTTCTAAACTGCATTTCGTAGAGATTTTTGTACTTGCCGTCGTTGATTTGCATTAATTCTTCGTGAGTTCCAAGTTCAACCAGCTGACCTTCGTTTACTACCGCAATTCTGTTTGCGTTCTTGATAGTCGATAATCTGTGAGCGATTACAAAAACGGTTTTATTTTTAATCAAATTATCCAGAGCCATCTGAACAATTGCTTCTGACTTGTTGTCAAGAGCGGAGGTTGCTTCATCCAAAATTACAATAGGAGTATTCTTAATCATTGCCCTTGCAATAGCTATTCTTTGCCTTTGCCCGCCGGAAAGCGTCATGCCGCGTTCTCCAAGCTCACTGTCGACTCCATCCGGCAAATCTGCAATCATTTCCTGCAAATGAGCAGATTTGATGGCACTTTCAAGTTCTTCCTCCGTCGCCTCAGGGTTTCCCATCAAAATATTTTCCTTTATTGTTCCGGAATACAAAAAATTATCCTGAAAAACCATTGCAATATTCTGCCTTAAAGAACTTATTTTAAAATCACGGATATCAATTCCGTCAAATTTGATTGCTCCCGAAATTACGTCATAAAAACGGGGAAGCAGATTTACAATGGTTGTTTTTCCTCCGCCAGAATTTCCTACAATAGCAATGGTTTCATTCTTTTTTATTTCAAAATTTATTCCTTTAAGCACGGGCTGATTTTTTACGTATTCAAAATACACGTTTTCAAATTTTATACTTTCCTTAAGCCCTGTCATATTTACGGCACCCTCTCTGTCCTGTATTTGAGATTCATAATCAAATAATTCAAACACACGGCTCATTGAAACAAAAATGTTTTGAATTCCGGTCAATGTGCCGCCAAGCGTTTTTACAGGCTTGTACAAAAGCAGAAGTGAGGTTACAAAAGACGCAAAGGAACCTGCCGTCATTTGTCCCGAAAGGATTAATTTTGTCCCAAACCCCAACACAATGGCAATTCCGATTGATGCAATCAAATACATTAAAGGCGACATCCAACCCGCACGTTTTGTTAAAGACATTGCGAGATTAAATGATTCTTGAATTTGGTTTTTGAAATTGCTTTTTTGTCTTTCCTGAAGACAATATGCTGTCATAACCCTGTTTCCGGAGTATGTTTCATTGAAATTAGTTGTGATGTTACCGCCTATTACCATACCTTGATTGGAAACGGATTTAATTTTTTTTCTGATTAACAGCACCGGAACAAACGCAATGCACAATACCATAACGCCAACGAGTGCCAGCTTCCAGGAGCTGTAAAGCATTACCGCAATAAGGCTCAAGGCTCCAAACCCGCTTGTCATAATGATTTTTATATTCTCAACAATTCCCCGAGATGCACTGTCAGGGTCGCCCAGATATCTTGTCAAAACTATTCCGGAAGAATTTTGGTCAAAAAATCCCGGATCCATGTAAACCAGTTTTGAAAATAAATCTATTTTTACCGAATTGGTAATTTTTTGACTTGTCCAGTCTGTCAAATAGTCGTTCAGGTACCTCAAAACACCTTGTATAGCAGCAAAAAACACAACTGCGAAGGGGATTATCGCAGCCAATAGAAAATTTCTCTGTCCAATAACTAAATCCATATAAGGTTTTAGAGCAAAAGCAACAACCCCATCAAGCATGCCGACGGGAATGGCAATTAAAAAACCGATAATAATTCTGCCCATAAAGGGCCTTATATAGGGGAAAATTCTTGTTAAAAGCCAGCGGTAGTTAAATGCACTATTCGCCTGTGTGTATTCTAATTTCATTTATCTCCTGTTTTTTAAAATTTGAGTGACAATTTCAATAATAATTATAACAGCTAAATAATAATATTTATAGTAAAATTATAACAACGGATATTAAAGGAATTAGTGGAATGAAAAATAAAATTGTTTTTATAGCACACTCTTATCATAAAAAAACCCGCTCTTGCGATTTTTTAGTAAATTACCTGAAGGAATTTTATGAGGTGGAGGTTTTCTATGATGAATTCTGGGAAACAGGCAAGGAAATTAATTGGGAAGCTTTTAACAATGACTATAAAGCCGTGATTATTTGGCAAATGTTCCCAAGGCCGGAATTTTTTAAGAAAATTACAAATAATAATGTTATTTATTTCCCGATGTATGATCATGTTAAAAAATGGCAATTTAAAAAATGGTATACTTGCAAAAATGTTAAAATTATAAGTTTTTCATCTACTTTACACAAAAAATTAAGAAAATGGGGTTTTAATTCAATATATATCCAATATTTTATTAAGCCTGAGGAATTTTTGCCGGGAGCGGAAAATGAAGTTTTCTTTTGGCAAAGAGTGAATAAAATAGACATAAATACGGTTAAAAAAATCCTCGGAAATTCGGATTTTAAAATTCATATACACAAAACCGTTGATCCCGGACAAACGTTCACTCAACCGGCAAAAGAAGATGAAAAACGTTTAAAAATTACTTATTCCGAGTGGTTTGATACAAAAGAGGAAATGGAAAAATGTATAAAATCTAAGGGGATTTATATTGCTCCAAGGCTCACAGAAGGAATAGGCATGAGCTTTTTGGAAGCCATGGCTATGGGCAAGCTTGTTATAGCAAACGATAAACCGACAATGAATGAATACATAAAAAACGGCAAAACAGGAATTTTATGCAATTTTAATTTTCCTAAACAAATTAATCTCTCAAATATAAAAGAAATTCAGCGAAATGCTTATGATTATACAAAAGCCGGTTATGAAAAATGGCTTGTTGAAAGAAAAAACATAATTCATTCAATAAATGAACCGCCGAAAAAATCGAAACTAAGGTTATGGACAAAATTTTTCAGGCCTTTCCTGTTATTTGATTTGAAAAAAATAATCAGATTTAAGTTCGGCTCAAACGCTTCTTTAACTCTTTTAGGAATAAAAATTTTTGAGTTATAAAAAGTAATTAATTATTTTTTATTTTTATCTTTAATATAGGAATAAATTGAAAAAGGCAATATTCTATTTTTGTATCATTGTTAGATATTTTAGTTTTCCAAATTGGAATAAAATTAAATAAATAGTATCTTGTCCTGCCTTTGGCCCTGTCTTGTTTTTGTTTTATAAACGGAATAAACCCGAATAAAAGATGGTAATAGACAGCTTCATCTGTTACTTTTTGGTTTAATTTGTCCAGAAAAGTCCGTTTCCATTCTCCATTTTTTATTTTTTCGGCCAATTTTCTGCAATATTTTTCATCTTTGTTTTGAATTGCATTAAAACACCATATATCGCCACATTCTTCAAAAGTTAGGCCAAAATCTTTACCTATCTGATTATAAAAATTATTTTGATAGCCTTCTTTGATTTTTAAAGAATTCAGTTGAGAAGACCAGCCGCCTTGTCTGAATGTCACTAAGGATTTATTTATGTGAGCATGTTTTTTGTTTTTTATTTGAAGCTCAAGCATCATATAATTATCTGGAGAATTCCCGTCCTCAATCCTAAAACCGCCGAACTCCCTCATCACCTCCATACTCACAAACATCGTTTGATGGCATAATCCCTGACCGAATGGAACAAAGTCATAGTTATCATACCAACAGGATTCGCTTCCGTCGTCACTTAAAACTCTGGCATTTGAATAGGCATAGTCGGCTTGTTCCCTGACCAGAGCATTTACAATCTGTTCTACCGCTTCTAAATCATAAAAATAATCATCGGAATTCATGAAATTAATAAAATCACCCGCCGCAACTTCAATCCCTTTTGCCATTGCCTGCCATACGCCTCTTTTAGGTTGAATATGACAGGACACCCAGCCCTTGTCTGCGTATTCATCAACCAATTGTTCTGTGCCGTCAGAAGAGGGGGTTAAGATTATAATATGTTCTATGTTTTTGTAAGTCTGATTGTGAACACTCTCAAGACACTGCCTGAACATTTCTTCCCGCCCTGCCTCTAATAAATTATAAGCCGCTGTTATAACAGTCATTTTAGGTTGTGGATTCATATCTGCATTACCTCTTCTTTGTTTGTAATATTGGAAGAAAACCAAATAAATAATACTTTACTTCATTAAACAAATGTTCGCGTGCTATTTTTAAAATTGGTATAAACCCAAATAAATAAAATCTAAACACAGATTTTCTCAGCCCCTTTTTCAATTGCTCAAAAAATGGCGTTTTTACGGCAACTTCCCAAAACTCAGCTGCTGAAATACATTCAGGGTCTATCCAAGGTTTGCCATATGTGTAATGAATTATTAAATGATTTTTTATAGCATCATTGCCTGTCTTTTTATTCAACTTCAATAAATTATCCGCATAGCCCGGCATGAAGTTATATTTATAAGGCAGTTCCCTGTAATTGTTCTCAAAAACAATATTAAAAACATCTTGATCTGGGCAAGACAAAACATCAAATAGCTCTATTGTCTTATCGACAAGAATCTGAGTATAATTACTTGCTCTGAATTTTTTGCAGTCTATCAACAGTACGCCCGAATTGAAATATCTTTTTCCGGAAGCAAAGCTTGGGGCGATTTTTTTTAAATAAGCGGAATTAGCATCACAAAAATCTTCCAGAATTGTGCCGAGCGGATAATTATCCAGATTTTCATTATAAAGTTCGGAAATATCACCTTTGACAATTATATCCACATCTAAATATAGCACCTTATCAAGGTTTGGCTTTATTTCCGGAATAAAATATCTGGAAAATGCGTTCACTGAATAATGCTTTATATTAGGAAATCTGTTTAAATAAAAATTGCTCATATCAATAAACTCAATGGAAAAATTATTAAATTTTCTCATCATCAAGTTGAGTTTTTTCTTGCTTTCTTTTGAAATACCTCCATCTAAAATATAAAAATTAACAAAAGAATTTGTGTTTTTTATAATTGAAAATATTGTGGTTCCGCAGCAAGGTGCATAATTTTCATCACTCGCCAAAAAAACCGGAATGATTTCATCAGTAGTATCCATTTTATGAACCTTTCTTTGTTTTTTCGTAAATTTCATCATATAAATTTATATAGTTATCAACAGCTTTGTCTTTTGTGAAAGTTTTCAGGATGGATTTTCGGGCTTCTTTGCATGCCTTTTCCATCAAATTTTCATCGTTCAGGAAAATGTCAATTCCTTTAATAAAATCCTCCGTGTCCTTGTAGTTTGCGATGTAACCGGTTTTCATATGTTCAATTTCTTCGGGAACCCCGCCCGTATTAAACGATATAACAGGAGTTCCGCATGATAATGATTCAAGAACCACAAAAGGTAAATTATCCGTTAAAGTAGGATAAATAAACAAATCTGAAGCACTGTAATATTTTGCAAGTTCTTCTTGACTGCTGGTAAAGGCGATGTCTAAGAAATTACCTTCCTTCATTTTTTCTTCCATTGTGCCAAGCGACATTAAAAGTATATCATCTCTGTTTTTGTAATATTCTACAACCTGCTTAATATACCAACCGCCTTTTTGCGGGTTTAAAGTACCTCCGCTGGCACTAAACATAAGAATTTTTTTATCAATCGGCAATCCAAGTTCTTTTCTCATTTGGATTTTATCAAAATTATAAAAAATATTTTCATCAATCCCATTGGGAATTAACCTTATGTCCTGATTTTTCAGCAATCCTTTTTGAGCTTCTGTTTTTAGCCAATTGGAAGGGCAAACAAAAGTAATATTAGAATTTTCATAAATTTTTTGCTTTAAATGCCAGATTAAATTTGTACTATCATTTTCGATTTCGGGATAACCGGCCAAATCAGGACAGTTTTCACAGCCGGTAATCCATTTTTCGCAATCATAAAAACAAGCACAATGGCCTGTTAGAGTGTGTTCGTCATGCAGTGTCCATATTGTAGGTTTTAGTGCGGTTAATTCGGGCAGTGCAAATGGTGAAAAATAACCCCCATGCATGTTGTGCAGATGTAAAATGTCGCAACTTTTGAAAACTTCCGTACCCTTAATCCCAAACGAATTAAGATGAAAAAAATCTTGATATCCCAACTTGTTTCCGACTTCAAACAATAGTTCTTGCCACTTACTCTCATCCGGTTTTAAAAGGTGAATATGTTTATTGGTTTTAATGTAATCTTCTGCAACAAGAATGTCGGTGTTATAGGCTTTTTGCTCTCTTAGAGGTTCACATAGCATCTCGTAAGCCGCCTTTGCCGCCCCGCCTCTGCCTGCAATTGTATTTATGAATAAAATGTTTTTCGCCTTGTCTTTTTTAGGTTTCACAATCGGGTACTTTTTGATTTTGGACAGCAAAACGCTTCTGTAATACATTTTGCCCGTGGCTTCTTTGAGGGCATATCTTAATGTCTGTGGTAATTTTGATATTAAATTGTAAAGAAGTTTCTCTGTCATTTTTCCCCGCTATATTCCGGTATAAATTCTGTTTAAAACATCCTCGCCGTTTTTCTCGGTTACAAAAATCCGCGGCAGCTCCATAATATCTGTTTTGTACTGACAAATACCGTCTGCAGTAGTTGCGGATGTTTTAAAATCCAACTGTTTTAGAAGTTTGACGTGTTCATCCGATATCGCCGCTTTATCACCAAAAGGAAAACAAAAATGTGCTAATTTGATATTTGCATTTTCTTTCATTAATTTCCTTGACAATTGAATATCGTCCTTTATCTCCTGTTCTGAACAGCCCGTAAATGCCAAATGCGAATGTGTGTGACAACCAATTGTCGCTAGCGGTTCTTCGTTCAGTGCTTTTATCTGGTCCCATGTCAAAGGTAATGTTTCGTTGTAAGCATTTATATCAATTTTATAATTCGATAAAAGTTCAGGTAAACCTTGTGCCAGAGCAGTTTGCGGCAATTTTAAAATAATTTCTCGGATATTCAAAAAAGCCTGCTCCTTTTTATCTTTTGTCGAACAATCAAATTTTTTTCCGTCATTTAAAATAATTTCGTCATTGGCAAGAATTAAATCCTCAATAATATACCACCAATAAATAAATTGCTTTCCAACCATACCTGTTGCAACGTAAATACAAAATGGCACATTATGTTTTTTTAAAATGGCCAAACCGTTTTCAAAATTGTCCCTATAGCCGTCATCAAGAGTTATAGCAATCAATTTTTTGGCCTTTTTTTTATTAACAATAACATCTCTAAGTTTATCAAGACTGACAAATTTGAACCCTTTTTTCTTGAATTTAATAATCAGATTTTCCAAATATTCAGGTGAAATTTTGAGATGTTCGTTGTACCACAGTTTTTCCTTATCAATTTTTTCAATTCTGTGGAGCATTAATACAGCCCCTATCGGGAGTTTGTCAACTTTAACGAACGGGAAAAAAATATATTTTAACGTGTTTTTAATCTTCCTTTTCAAGCTCATTTCTTTGCAACCAATCCTAATATAATCTGGTAATCTTCATCTGTTTCATCCAACATTTTCAAGTCTTTCAAATCTTCCTGAGCCAATCCTTGAATAAAAGCTGTCGCAGCCATTGCATTTCCGTAAATAATAACACTTGCTTTGCTAAAACCGGCTTCTTTTGCGAGCATTTCCAGAGATTTGTCGGTAAACCGCCAGTAATCGCCCCACCTGTCCATATCGTAACGGGAAATTTGCGATAGACCGCCGACAGTTGCAAGTAACACCCCGCCGTCTTTTAATAAATGTTTAGCCCCTAATAATGAGGACTTGACGTCATAGATAAAATTAAAAGTTTGAGTACAAATAAAACAATCTGCGGTATTTTCCGGCAGAGTTTCTATTTTTGTCAGGTCGCCTACTATTGTTGCATTAGGATTTGTATTATCAAAATGTAAAATTTCTTGCCGAATTTCGCCTGATGCAAATTTTTTAGAATAAGTATCTTCAGCAATTTCGAGAACTGAACCTCTAATATATTGGCTGTTTTCGGCTAAAAACTTTTCTATGTAATATCTGTCAATCGGAGTTCCTCTGTCAAAACCAAATAGTTTGCTAATAGGTTTTGTGGTATTTAGAGAGATTTTGCTGATTTTTCTAAATGACTTCATGTTTATCCCTTCATAATTATTTTTTGCCAAATTTAAGCCTCTAAACTAATTAAACTGCATTTTCCACTTATTAATATTGTCGTGCGGAATTTGTATATTAAATTTGTAATCATTTTTTATTATATCATTTAAATCATCAATGCTAAAAGCAGGTAAGTCAAAATCAATTTTCATTTCTTGAGCCCTGTTATCTACAATAACTATAAAAGTTCTTTTACCCTTTTGTAATGCTCTAATGCCGCCATGTAACCTTGTTCCTAAATAATCAACAGAGTTCCTTTCTAAAAAATCATTGTAGCATCCAATTCTCGGCGGAATAAAATTCTCATCTTTTACTGAAATATCTAAAGATTTAATATATGAATAATCACCCACGCCTTGCAACCAATAAAATACCTTATCATAATTTTTATAAGCCATTTCAATTATTTTTTTATCCCTTATTTCATCCTTGTTATAATCTGTTAAAGTACAAATAACTTTATTAGATTTTGCCGATTCTATACGTGAATTATCAATATTCCAAAGTGTCGGACAACCGGTATTTATAATATTAGTATACCCCATTGAATTTAACTTATTTTTAGAATATTCATCTCTTACAGAATGTAAAAAACAATTATCTAATAGTTTTTTATATAATTTTTGAGAATATCCGGATGTTTTATTACTGTACTGCCACCATCCTATTCCCATTAAAACCAATTTTTTAAAATATTTTGCGTTTTTCAAATCAATACCCCATTGAGTATATTTTTCCATTTCGGGACAAAGGGAATTTGTTCCTCCAAAAAATACAAAATCGGCTTGCCTAATATAATCTAGTGTGTGTTTTGTAATTTCCATATAAGGGTGCTTATAAAAAAAGGCCTCCGGGAACATATCATATAGATTATCATATATAGCATCCATTATGATTTGATTTCCCATATTGTAATCTGATATTGTCGTGTCTAAAACAGAAATGATTTTCATTTTTACTCCTCCGTTAACTCTTTGAATATTTGATTTTAAAGGTGTTTAAAATGGTTATTATCCTATTTTTATTCTCTCTTTCCTTATGGAAAAAGAAATCCCTTAATCTTCTATTTGGTTTTACAGAAACGCTTGCTTCTTCTCTGGGCTGACATAGCTCGCCATATCTTTTTTCAAACGCAATATATTTGGGTTCAACGAGCGGAAACTCCAGTTCCCCGAGCGGAATTGTTTCCTCAAATGAGATTGTATGAGTTGCTTTCGGATGACCAAAGCCGATGTTTGTTGAAAGATTCGTACAAGGAGTACAGGTTAAGCCATTATTCATAGCCCTTGTAAAAACCCATTGGTAATCCCAAGTGTCAATTTTTCCTCTATAAGTAGCATCATAGTCCAAGAAATTTCTATTAAAATAATCTTCTCCCCTAAAGTTTTTAAAAATTTCTCTTGCGTTTTCATTTTCCCAGAGAGTCATTTTCTTGTCATACAATTTCCAAGCCCTACGCCATGTAGCCCAGCCATATATACCGCCATCATAGAAAAAATAGCTTTGCCCGTCTAACTTATATCCATTTTTTAAATAACAGCACCCGGTAACCATCATAATTCGATTGTCATTTTTGTATTTTTCCAGTAGTTCTTCGCAATATCTAAAAAAACTTTGTGACACCACAATATCATCTTCTATTATTATTCCATCAGCCTCATGCTCAAAAAACCAGCTTATTGCAGAAGAAATGGCCTCCCCGCAGCCTAAATTTTCATCCCTGAAAAGGGTTTTTACCTCGCAGTCCCAATCTATATTATCCAAAACCCATTTTCTAACCAGCTCGACAATTTTTTTTTCGCCCTCTTTCTCGGGCCTTGCACCATCTGATGCCAGATAAAATCTTGGCGGCTTCGCAATCCTAATTTGCTCAAAAGACTTTTGAGCCGTATCTAATCGATTAAATATTAAAAATAAAACCGCTTTGTTCATTTTGTATTCATATTTACATTTTTCCATAAACAATGGTCCTTTGAGTTTTAGCCACAGCAAAATAATTTTGCCGATTTAAACAGCAATTAACGGGAGAATTATAAAATGAAAAAAAATCTTTGCCGCAACAATCAAGAGCCTCAATTAAAAAATAATCGGGAGAATATTTGCTGAAATCAAAGGACTCAAGGATTTGTAATTCAAGACCTTCTATATCAATATTTATAAAATCAATTTTTTGTCCGCCGGGTAAATACCGTTCTAAAATCTCATTAATAGGAAAAGTTTCAATTTCTTTTTTTGCCAGTAATTCCCAGCCAAAATCAATTCTCTCTTTCGATATTTTTTCATCAAAACTATTTAAGGCAGGTTCTTTGAACATATAATAATGCATCTTACCCCGTGAATTGGTAATTCCAGCCTCAATATTTATATCCAGAGGCCTCAAGTTCTTAAATTCCTCCATTGAACCCGGCGTCGCATCTATGTTAATTCCCTTCCATCCTCTCTCATAAAAAAATTGGGTATTTGAAAATCTTAAAGGATGTAAAGCACCTATATCGACATAAAACCCTTTATATTTCGGCTTTGCCTCGTAAAAAGCCGCTAAAACAACGTCCTCACCATCCTGAGAGTAAGCTTGAACACCTGCAATTCCCCGTTCTTTTTTCCCTCTAATTCTGTCAATCAGGTCCTGTCCCGGTTTAAATCCCATCATAGCCTCCCTTTTTACTAAATAAATTATCTCCCAAATATTCTTTTATTATCAATTTGATTGAATCAACATCCAAACCGGATTGTTTTTGATGGTATTGCTGACTGCCGTATTTGCCGTCAATATACCCTTGGGCGGTTAACCTTTTAATCTCAAATTTGTTGACCCCGAGTTCCAAGAGCTTGCTGACAAATTGCTCTCCAACACCCCCGACATCAACATGTTCTTCTATAGAAATAAGTTTTCCGGTCTTTTTTATTGAGGAAATAAGTTCTTCCGGTATTTCGTTTATCGGTGTTTTGCCTATCAGCCACAAATCAATTTTACCGGCAAATTCTCTCGATGCAATTATAGCATTAATACCTACAGGACCGGCGGCTACTATTGTTATTTTATTCCCTTTTAGTATTTTTCTGTACGGCTGATATTTTTCATAATGCAGCCATTCGGGTTTTATTCCGGACCCTAGCCTAAGATAAGCAGGTTTTTTTGAATTAATTATCAATTTTAAGGTTTCCTCAACATCCTCATCGAAAGACGGAATAAAAGTGTTCAGTTTGAGAGTGTTCAGCATTCCGTAATCTTCTATTGCATGATGGGTTGCTCCCATTATCCCGTAGCCATACCCTCCGCCGTTTCCGACTATTATAACCGGCAGTTTGTGCAAAACGACATCATTTCTTATCTGTTCCAATACTCTGTAAGTTACAAAAGGAGCAATTGAATAAACTATCGGAATAAACCCCTGTTTTGCAAGTCCTGCAGCCACGCCGACCATGTTTTGTTCGGCTACACCTGCATTAATAAATCTTTCTCCCAATATTTCCCTTATTGGTTCCAGAGCCATAAAACCCAAATCGCCCGTCAAAAAAATAATTTTTTTATTTTTTTTGCATAACTTTAATATGCTTTCTGCAAATTCTTTTCTCATTGTTTGTTAATCTCTCTAACGGCAATGTTGTATTGCTCTTCATTCATTGAAAAATAGTGCCATTCAATTTTATTTTCCATAAAACTTACGCCTTTACCCTTAATTGTATTGGCAATAACACACTTTGGCCTTATAGATTTTTTGTCAAAAGAACTTACAGCCTTGTGTATTGAATTAAAATCATGCCCGTCGCACTCTTTAACATCCCAATAAAAGCTTTGCCATCTTTCTTTCATATTGTCCATGTTCATGACTTCCTTTGTGGTGCCAAAAGCCTGTAAATTATTTTTATCCAGAAAAACCGTAAGATTATCCAATTTATTTTGGGCGGCAAAGTTTATTGCTTCCCACGTTGAACCCTCATTACACTCCCCATCAGACAGCAGGCAGTAAATCTGCTGATTACTTTTTTTAAGTTTTGCACCTAAGGCCAATCCGCAGGCCAAAGATAAACCATGGCCCAAACTGCCCGTCGCAAATGGAATTCCATCTATTCCACAAGCCGGCGGATGTGCAGGTAAATTGGTTCCGTCTTTGTAAAAACTTTTCAGCTTCTGTTTTGAAATTAATCCTTTTAGATTTAAAATGCAGTATAAACCGCATGCGGCGTGGCCTTTTGATAAAATAAAAAAATCCTTGTCTTTCATTTGCTGAAAAAATGTGTAAACCATTAAATCTACACATGAAAGCATACTGCCGATATGGCCGGCATGGGTCTTTTCACACAATTCCAATGCCATTAATTTTGTTTTTTTAGATATTTTGTTTAATTTATCTTGCAACATTAAATATCCTATAAAATTTTTGTTCAAATATTTTTCTTTGACTTTTACTTTGTTTAAATTATCTCATAAAAAAGTGGATATAAAATCCGTATCAGCCAAAATATACAAAAATTTATATATAGAGGATGCGGAAAAATACTAAAAAAGGACACTTGTGTGTCCTTTAAAATGGTACTCCCAGGGGAATTCGAATCCCCGTCGCCTCCGTGAAAGGGAAGTGTCCTAGGCCTCTAGACGATGGGAGCTTGTGCAAAATCCATGTATAACAAATATACCCGAAGCAAAACAGCTTGTCAACCAACTTTTTTAGTAGATAAGTCGATAAGTTGGAGGGCTGGCAGTTTGGTTGAACGGCTTTTTAAGAAGTGATTAAGTGACTGGGTGATTAAGTGAGTAAGTTCAACAAAAAAATTAAAACTTTCCCTTTCCCTTCTCACCTCTCACGTCTCACGTCTCACGTTTTCCCCGTTTCCCTTAATAAAATGTAAACAATTTGCTTTTTTCTTTAAAATAACTTATAATAATCCCATTAAATAAATCAGAGGATTTTAAATGCTAAACAAAAATACAATTACACGCTTTTACGTCATTGCGAGGGGTTGGTTATCGGCCCTGACAAAGGGAATCCACCGAAGCAATCTATCCTGTGGGCGTACATTGGAAAGATTGCCGCGTCGAAACTTTGTTTCTCCTCGCAATGACG